>ERZ1066117.20-NODE-20-length-235067-cov-21.311763_pt1 | contig 235067 bp, 174 predicted proteins | sample MGYA00382764_ERZ1066117 | MGnify/ENA primary metagenome ERZ1066117 (study PRJEB33369, sample SAMEA5778347) | biofilm metagenome | biome: Industrial cooling water; feature: Water cooling tower basin; material: Biofilm | place: United Arab Emirates | collected...
TCGAGCATCTGCCACGCGGCCTTCTTGGCCACGCCGTACGGCGCGTTGGTCTCTTCCGGATAGCCGTTCCAGAGGTCGTCTTCCTTGAAGGGGATCGGCGCGAACTTGGGATAGGCGCAGATCGTCCCGGTCTGGATGAACTTTCCGCCGCGCTCCGAGAGGCCGTCGAGACGCGCCTCTTCGATCAGGTGCAGCGCCATCGCCATGTTGGCGAAGAAGTAGCGGCCCGGATTCTTCTGGTTGGCGCCGATGCCGCCCACCTCCGCGGCAAGGTGGATCACGACGTCGACCTTGTGGCCCGGGAAGGCGGTGCGGTACAGGCGCACGGCGGCCTCGTGGGTGGTGAGGTCAAAGTCCTTGCGACGGGGGATGAAGATGTGGTCCTTCTTCACGCCGCGCTTCGCGAGGCAGGCCTGCACGGCCTTGCCCAGAAACCCGGCACCGCCGGTGACGATGACGCGAGCGTTGGGCCAATCGACGGAATGGGTGGGGGTGGGGGTGGGCATAGGGGCGGGAGTTTATGCGGTTCGATGCGGATTCCCAAACGCCGCAAGCGCTCCCGAGATCGGTCGGACGAGTGCCGGGGCCTCACCCCGCCATCGCCGCTCGCGGCCTCGGGAGCGACAAACGATCGCACGCGTGGAGCGACTCGTTCATTCGGTTGCGGCTCACGGTTCTCGGACGCCGCGAAGCGATGCTCGCCACGCTGCCGTGAATCAACAGACCTCTTCGGTACAATGAGAACACGCGCCAGAGAACCGGAGTCGTCACGATGATTTCTCGCCTGCAGATCGTTCTGTTTGCCTCCATCCTCGCTCTGCTCGCATGGGCGAGCCCAGCCTTTGCCCAGAATCAGCCCTTCACCTATCAGGGCAAGCTCGACCAGTCGGGAACCCCCGCAACAGGCCCCATCGACTTGGTCGTCCGGCTCTTCCCGACCGAAACCGACGGCACGGCCATCGGCACCCAAACCATCAACGGCGTCCCGCTCATTGGCGGCGTCTTCACCGTCACCCTCAACGCCAACGGCGAGTTCACCGCCAACCCCTTCGCCACCGGTGCCCCCCGCTGGGTCGAGATCACTGTCAACGGCCAGACCATCACCCCGCGCCAAAGACTCACCGTCTCACCCATGGCCGCGTTCTCGGCTGCGCCGTGGGTGCTGAGCGGCACATCGGTGTCGTACACGAAGGGAAATGTCGGCATCGGGACCACCACGCCCGACCGTCCGCTCACGGTCAATCAGGCGAGCGTTGCGGGGGGGACCGTTCGGTCGGCGCAATCGATCAGCCTCCAGGCCGATGGTGCAACGTTCTGGCACATGAACCTGCTCGCGCCCTCGGGCCCCAACAGCGGCCTCTTCGGCCTCAACTTCGCCGAGAGCGGCGTCGCCGACTTCCGCCTCTTTCTCGAGAAGGGAGGCAACGTCGGCATCGGCACCCGCGATCCGGCCAAAACTCTCGACGTCCGCGGCGACATCGCGTTCGGCTCAGCCGGGCAGTTCTCCCCCGTCGCCTCCGATTCCGGCGAAACCCGCATGGTCTTTGGGGTGGTGAATGGAGATGACGGCTCGTTCTTCAGCGGCTCCGGCTTCACCGTCAGCCGGCTCGGTGTCGGCAGCTATCGCGTGACCTTCACGACCGCCTTCGGCGGCATCCCGGCGGTCACGATCACGCCCGTTGTGGCGGGCGTTGCGATCCATAGCTCAACCAACGCCTTGAGCGCGGTGGGCGTCAACGTCGACATCTTCAACGCCGCCGGCAACCGCACGGACGAGCACTTCTCGATCATCGTGATCGGCCGTCGGTAGCGCAATCCCCCGCGACCGCCGCGTCAACAAGGTTCCGTCTCCTCGGCGTATCCTGTCCGTTCGAAGTTCCTTCGGAGGATCTGGATGCGTCTGACCATGGTCGGAACCGGGTACGTCGGCCTCGTGACCGGGGTCTGCTTTGCCAACACCGGCAACGACGTCACCTGCCTCGACATCGACCAGAAAAAGATCGCCTCGCTCCGTGCCGGCAAGTGCCCCATCTATGAGCCCGGCCTCGAGGAACTGCTCGAACGCAACACCAAGGCGGGGCGGCTCCGCTTCACCACCGAACCCGCCGAGGCCTACGCCGGCGCGGACATGGTCTTCATCTGCGTCGGAACTCCCAGCGACGAACGCGGGCACGCCGACCTTCGCTATGTGATGGGTGCGGCCGACGACATCGCCAAGGCGATCCAAAGAGAAGAAGAGACCAAGAAACGAGGGGCCGCGGGAAGCTCAGAGAAGGGCGCCATCACCGTCGTGGTCAAGTCCACCGTGCCTGTCGGCACCACGCTCGCCGTGCGGGATCGCATCAGGAGCGCCCTTGCCGCCGCGGGTGTGGGCTCGCACGGCGGCGCCACTTTCCACGTCGCCAACAACCCGGAGTTTCTCAAGGAAGGCGACGCGGTCAACGATTTCAACAAGCCCGACCGCGTCGTCGTCGGCGTCGAGGACGAGGCCACCGGCGAACTCTTCCGCCGCCTCTACGACCCCTTCGTCCGCAACGGCCATCCCATCTACGTGATGGACATCCTTTCCAGCGAGATGGTGAAGTACGCGAGCAACAACTTCCTGGCCACCAAGATCTCGTTCATCAACGAGATGGCCAACCTCTGCGAGTCCTACGGGGCGGACATCGCCAAGGTGCGCGAGGGCATGTGCGCCGACAAGAGGATCGGCAATCAGTTCCTCTACCCCGGGCTGGGCTACGGCGGATCGTGCTTTCCCAAGGACACACTCGCCTGCATCGCCATGGGACAGGAGCGCGGCCTGCCGATGCTCGTCTCGCAAGCTGTTCACCAGACCAACCAGCGCCAGCGCGACCGCTTCTTCTCCAAGATCGCCGATCACTTCGGGCCCGCCGGTCTCGCCGGCCGCACACTCGCGTTCTGGGGTCTGGCGTTCAAGCCCCGCACCGACGACGTGCGCGAGGCGCCGGCGCTGACGCTGGTCCGACGCGCCCTCGACGCCGGCGCTCGCGTGCGCGCGTTCGATCCGGTCGCGAGCGACGCGGCCCGGGCCGAACTGGGCGGGCATCCGGGCTCTGCCGAACGGCTCACCATCACCGGCGACATGTACGACGCCGTGCAGAACGCCGACGCGCTCGTCATCTGCACCGACTGGGACGAGTTCAAGAGCCCGGACCTGGAGCGTGTGCGGCGATCGCTGCGGTCGCCCATGATCTTCGACGGACGCAATCTCTACCGGCCTGCGGATATCCGCGCGCTGGGGCTTGGATATGTCAGCATCGGGAGGGCTCCGGCGTGAGCGATGAGATCGGGACGCCGGCGCGCCCACTGCGCGTCTGCCTGCTCCAACCAGCGCTGCCCAAGTACCGCATCCCGGTCTTCAGGGAGTTCGCGGCACGTCCGGGGATCGACCTCGAGGTTCTCTATTCCGACGACGAACCGGTCCCCAGCGTCGAGCCGGACGGATTCCGCGCACGCAAGGTCGAATCGCAACTGCTCCTCAAGAGCCCAAGACTGCTGTGGTCTCCCGCGCACGCCGACGTCCTGCGTGGCAATCAATACGACGTCGTGATCATGGGCTGGAACACCCGCTACCTCAGCCTCATCCCCGCCCTCGTCCGCGCACGCACCAGCCGCGTCGCCACCGTGCTCTGGGGCCACGGCTACTCCAAGACCGAAACCAACGTGCGCCAGATGCTCCGCGACCGCGTCGGATCGCTCGCCGACGCGATCATCTTCTACGGCCGCTCGGCCTGCAATCGCTTCCGCGATCGCAACCCCGACGCTCGTCGCCTCTTCGTCGCCCGCAACGCGCTCGACCAGACCGAGATCGCCCGCTGCCGCGACGAGGCCCTCGCCGATCCCGCGGCACTCGCCCGGTTCCGCGCCGAACACAACCTCGATCGCGGACCCGTGCTCTTCTTCGTCTCGCGACTGATCCGCGAGAACAGGCTCGACCTGCTCCTCGACGCCGTCGCCCGGCTCCGACCCGACTTTCCGGGTCTGCGTCTGGTCATCGTCGGTGGCGGCCCGGCGACGCAGGAACTCCAGGCCCAGACCGCCTCGCTCAATCTGGGCGACTCGGTCACCTTCACCGGGCCGATCTACGAGGAGCGACGCCTCGCCGACTGGTTTGTCTGCTCGGATCTGTTCGTCTATCCGCGCAACATCGGGCTCAGCCTGCACCACGCGATGGGCTACGGCCTGCCGGTCATCACCTCGGACGACGAGGCCGCGTGGGCGCCCGAGGTCGATGCGCTGCGCCCGTTCTTCAACGGCATGATCTATCGCGACGGCGATGCGGAAGATCTCGCCCGCGTCATCCGCCTGACGCTCGAGGACCCGACACGCGTCGCGCTCATGCGCGAGCAGGCGCTGCGCAGCAGCTGTCACGAGCACACCCTGAGCCGCATGGTCGACGGCCTCGAAGAAGCCGCCCGATCCGCCTTCGCCGCCAAGCATCCGCGAGCCGGCCTCGCCGCCCAAACCGCCTAGATCGGTCCTCCGGACCTCGACGCCCGACGGTTGCTCTGGTGCCGAAGACCCGTTGAGCCGATACACCGTCTTCCGCCATGCACGTCGTGATCTTCGAGCCCTGCCCGTCCGGACACCGCTTCACATACGTCAAGCGCGTGGTGGAGGCGCTGCGCGGGCTGCCGGTGCGTCTCACGCTCGCGACCGGTCCCGGTGTGCGCGAAACGCCGAGCTTCCGGCAGCAACTCGCCCCGATCTCCGACGCCTTCGAAGTCGTCGACTCGTTTCCGCAGGCCGATCCCAAACACAAGTTCTCCTACGGCTGGAACACCGCCCGTGCCGTCGCCCGTGCCGCACGCGAACTCGAGGCCGATCACCTGATCGTCCCCGCAGGCGACGGCGTGACGGAGATGCTGGGTGCCGCGCGGTCGCTGGGCTTTGCAAGCCTCGGCAACACGGAGCTTGAGGCCCTTCTCCTCACCGTCTCGTGGGTCTACCTCGAACCCGGAAGCATGAAGCGCGCGCTGCGGCGCCACGCCTGGATCCGCACCAACATCGCCAGCGGCGCCCGAAGGCTGCACACGATCGACCCGATGCTCCTGCTGGCCGAGCCGCTGCCCGAGCCACTGCGCAGCCGCGTCGTGCTCGCCCCCGACCCCGTCGACGCGCTCACCGATGTCTCTCTCGTCGAGGCGCGTCGTCGCCTCGGTGTGCCCGAGGACGGGCGGCTCGTCAGCGCCGTGGGACGGCTGGACGAACGAAAGGGAGTCGATCTGCTGGTCCGCGCCTTCGCCTCCGCGCGGCTTGGCCCAAGCGACCGCCTGCTGCTCGTCGGGCAGCATGCGCCGGAGGTCCTCTCGCTCCTGCGCACCGAGGCGGCCTCGCTGGTCGAGAGCGGACGCATCCTCAGCATCGACGGCTACGTCACCGACGAGCAGATGAATCTCGCCATCGCCGCGGCCGACCTCGTCGGCGTCACCTACCGGCGCCACGTCGGCTCGGCCAGCTTCCTCATCCGCTCCGCCGCACAGGGACGCCCGGTCCTCACCTCCGACCGCGGCTGGCTCGGCGTGACCTGCGGCCGCTTCGGGCTTGGCACCTCCTGCAACGTGCGCGATCCGGATGCTCTGCGCCACTCGCTGGAGCACGCGCTCGAACACGCGCACGAACATCGACCGCACCCCGCCAGCGCACGTTTCGTCGAGTTCCACTCGATCGAGAACGCCGCCCGGTTCTGGAGCCAACGCCTCCGCGAACGCCTCCAGCTCCGAGACGCGCAAGAGCCGCGCACCTGGGAGTGGGTCCTCGAGACCGCGCTGCCCCTCACCGGGCGCGAACAAGTCCGGTAGTCATCACGTACCCGCCTGGGGCCGCGATCTGCCCGCAAGGCCTCAACAGCCCCAAAGCACCCGAGCCGACAGGCCGATAATGTCCTCGACGCCCGCGCCGTGGACGCGCGGGCGGCCCGACTTTTCCCGGGAGCCTCCATGTCGCGTTCCGCTCATCAGCTGCTCAACAAGGTGATCCCGCAAGCGGGCAAGACGGCGCTGCGCGACGCGGCGTTGACGTTCATCCCGACGATGCGCCACCTCGACATGCCCACGCGACTGCGTCACCTCGCGTCCCAGGGCTTCGCGCCCCGCGCGATCCTCGACATCGGCGGCGCGTGGGGCGAGTGGGCACGCCTCGCACACTCCATCTTCCCCGAGGCCCGGATCTTCGCCTTCGAGCCCAACCAGCGCGAACGACCCAACCTCGACAAGGTCAAGGCCGACATCCCAAGCTACGACTACAAGACCTGCTTCCTCGGACCCAAGCGCGACGTCATCACCTACGCCGACGAGAACACCCAGACGTCGCTCTTCTCCGAGAACAAGGGCCAGGGCAACGCCAAGGCGGAGATGTGCGTGCTCGACGAACTGATCGCCTCGGGCGAGGTGCCCCAGCCCGACTTCATGAAGCTCGACGTGCAGGGATATGAGCTCGAAGTGCTCAAGGGCGCAGAAAAGACCATGAGCGCCTGCGCCGCCGTCATGCTCGAAGTCTCCTTCATCGACTTCATGCCCAACATGCCCCTGATCAAGGACATCATGGACTTCATGTACCCTCGCGGCTATGTCTGGCACGACGTGATGGGCCTCACGCGCCGCGCTTCCGACGACACCCTCTGGCAGATGGATGTCTTCTTCCTCAAGGCCGACCATCCGCTGCGCCGGCCCGCCTGAGAACGGCACGCCAACTCCCCCGCTCGCCCACCCCCCGCTCGCCCATCCGTCCACGACGGGATCTCCCGCCGCCTCGTGTCCACCACTCCACCCAATACCGCCGGCGACATTCCCTCGGACGCGTCCGCCGGCGAGTCTGCGAGCGGATCGGCGGCGAGCGGCACGAAGACCGGCGACCCGGGCTACGCAAAGCGGGTGCTGCACGGCTCGGTGTGGATGATCATCAACACCGTCGTCACCAGGGCGGGTTCGTTCGTCGCCCAGATCTTCCTCGCGTGGTGGCTCACCACGTCCGACTTTGGGCTGGTGGGCGTGGCGTTGGCGCTCTCGGGCTTCTTCTCCGTCCTGCGCGACGGCGGCGTCCGCCAGATCCTGCTCAAGCAGCACAACGAGCACGACCGCCTGCTCGGGCCGTGCTTCTGGATGGCGATGGGATTCAACGTCCTGCTGGCGGTGCTGCTGACTCTGCTGGCCTTCCCGTTCGCCTCGCTGTACGACGATCCGAGGCTGATCCCGATGCTGCTGATCATCGGGTGGAGCATCCCGCTGGGCACGCCGGGCGGCATCCTGCTCACCAAACTGCTCGCGGACATGCGCTATCGCGAGAACGCGTCGGTGATGACCGCCAGCGCGATGACCCGTTACGTCTCGTCGATCGCCTTCGCGTACGCGGGCCTTGGCGCACTGAGCTTCGTGCTGCCCAACATTCTCTGCGCACTGGTCGAGAACGCGATGGCGTATCGCTACTGCCGCCACACCCCGTGGCGCGACCGGGCCGACGTTTCGATCTGGTGGGATCTCTTCAAGCGTTCGCGATGGGCGCTGGTCGCGATCCTGGGCATCTCCGGGATCAACCAGGGGGCCGGGGCCGCGATCGGACTGGCCGCGCCGCTGGAGATCGTGGGCATCTACACCTTCACCTTCCTCATCGTCGTGCAGGTGGGGAGTCTGCTGTCCACGAACATCAATCAGGTGCTCGTGCCCGTCTTCACGCGCCTGGCCGAGGACGAATCACGCAAGCGCGACGCCGTGCTGCGCACCCTCAGACAAGTGAGCCTTCTCGCGACGATGATGGCGCTGGGTCTGGCGGCGACCTACCGGCCCTTCGAAGCGATGATCTGGCGCGAGCGCTGGGAAGTCACGGTCACGCCGGTGCACATCGTCGGCGCGGGCTACGCGATCAACGTGCTCATCGCCATCAGTCTGGCAGTCCAGCAGGCTCGCGGCCAGTTCCGGGCCTGGGGTCTCGGGCTCTTCCTGCTCGCGCTTGGCACGATGGGCTCGGCCGCGCTGGGGGCCTGGCTCGCCCAGCCCGGACTCGCGCGGGCGGACGCGCTGGCGCTGCTGCTGCGTGAGGCGTCGCCCGCAGCGGCCTCGCGCCTCCGCGCCGACGGCGCGTGGTGGAGCGCCGTCTCCATTTCCCTCTGCGTCTCCGTCTTTGGCGTCCTCTCCAGCCTGCTGCACGTCGCGATCGCGCTCAAGCCGCTGGGCGTGCGCCGCCGGGAAGTGATCGTGAGCGCCGTGCAGGTGTGGATGCTGGGGCTCATCGCCGGCGCGGCCACGGTCGGCGCCGACGCGACCCTCGGAGCCATGATCCGCGACACCACCATCGCCTGGCTCGCCCCGCTCCTGCCCGCGCACACGCCAAAGGATTCGTTCCTAGGGCATCTCCCGGGGATGGTGGGCGAGGGGCTCCTCTTCGCCCTGGCAGGTGTGCTGTTTGTTGCTCTATTCACGGCGTTGCTGAGGCTCTTCCAGAGGGCGACGCTGCTCGAGAGCCTCCGCGTGGTCCCAGGGCGTTTCCGGGGCATCGCGGCCGCCGTGCTGCTGCTGCCTCGGGCGTCGTGAGAGCCCTTTGCGAGCACCGCGCGGATCTCGTACCCTCTGGCCCGTGGCGAAGAAGCTTGTCACCCTCTGTCGAGCCTTGTCGGCCGTGCTCTGGACGCTCGGCGCGATGCTGCTTGCCGTCTGGCTCCTCGGGCGGCTGCTCAACGACCGCTTCCTCTGGTCGCAGTTCGTCTTCTGGATCCCCAGCATCTTCACGATCGTCGCCTCGGGCGTGCTGGCCGTGTGCGCGCTCTCGATCCAACTGCTGATCCGCGGGTATGAGCAAGTCCGCTCCGGCGGCCCGCCCGAGGGACGCCCCCCGTTCTACAAGCGCTACGTCCGAAACCCCTACCTGCTGCTGTGCCTTGTGTGGACCCCGCCGGCCCTCTACTCGGGCTTTGTCGAGCACCGCCTGCACGCCGAGTGGGGCCTCACCACGATCGTCCGTTCACGTCTCATCCCGAGCAACACGATCGTCTTCTGGAACGTCGGCGGCCGCACCGGCGAGGGCTGGGTCGAACCCCTGCGGACGCTCGACGCCGATCTCACCGTCGTCTCCAATCACCCCAACTGGGACGCCGTCAACGCCTTCCGCACCCTCGAGACGCGGGCCGACGGCACGCGCTCCACCAACCTGCTCGCGGGCATGTACCTCGTCGACACGCGCCTGCGACTGCTCGAGTGGGGCCTGCACACGCTCGACATCGAGAAGGGCCTGGGCTTTGACGTCCGCCGACGCGACGGACGCTACACCAACCTCGATCCCGGCTACGCCCTGTACCTGGTCTTTGATCCCGCCGGCACCGTGAAGCAAGGCAGCGGACAGCCGCTGGTCGTCTGGGTTCTCGACCTGCCCAGCGATCCCACCTTGCATCGCCAGCGCGTCGCACGCGAAGCACGCGCGGCGATCGAGTCGTGGCGCGGCGTGGCCACCGTGCTCTCGCAGCCCGCGACCGAGACCAGCCCCGCCGAGTGGTCCAACGTCCCTGCCGAATCCCTTGGCAGGCGCGGCTTTCCCGAGCCCGACGTGATCATCGGCGACTTCAACATTCCGCGCGGGTCGCACAGCCTGCGTCACCTCGTGGGCGACATGTCCAACGCCTACGACCAGGCCGGCGCGGGCTACACCGCCTCGTACCCGCGCCGCGTCCCCTTCGCGCAGCTCGACGGACCGGGGCTCATCGGCATCGTCCGCTGGCTCATCCCCAGCGACGTCCCCTTCTTCCACATCGATCAGACGTTCATCGCGCCGTCCCTGCGGGCGACGCGCTATCGCACCATCGACCTGCGATCGGGCACGCATTGGGCCCAGTTCGTCGAGATCCAGTCGCGCTAGCCGCGTGCATGACACGCAGCCGGACCGTCAACGTCCGCAGAGAGCTGACTCGCACTCGTCGCGCGCAGCCATCGCGCGCTTTCCCAGCGCCGCGGCGTGGCGCACCGAGTTCGTCGCTCGCTCAGGCCCTCACCAACCGCTCGCCCATCTCCGCCGCGTGCTTCTTCATCGCATTGCGGGTGTCAACGACCAGCTTGCTGTGCTTGGCGACAACGCCGTAGTCGAACGCCGAGTGGTTGGTCGAGATCAGCACGCAGTCGTACTTCGCCAGGTTCTCCGGCGTGAGATCGACCGAGTGCATGTCGAGGTTGTACTTGCGGACGGGCTTGGTGTACTTGACGAAGGGGTCGCTGTAATCGACCTTGGCGCCCATGTCGAGCAGGAGCTCGATGAGTTCGTACGTCGGGCTTTCGCGGGTGTCGGCGATGTCGGGCTTGTACGCCAGACCGAGCACCAGCACCTTCGCGCCCTTGGTGGCCTTGCTGTGGTTGTTGAGCGCGGCGGCGACCTTGTGCACCACGTAGTGGGGCATGGAGTTGTTCACTTCGCCGGCGATCTCGATGAACCGCGCGGGGACCTTGAACTCCTTGGCCTTCCACGTCAGGTAGAAGGGATCGATCGGGATGCAGTGCCCGCCCAGGCCCGGGCCGGGGTAGAAGGGCATGAAGCCGAAGGGCTTGGTGCTGGCGGCCTCGATGACCTCCCAGACGTTGATGCCCATCGCGTCCATGATGGTCTTGAGCTCGTTCACCAGCGCGATGTTCACGCAGCGGAAGACGTTCTCAAAGACCTTGCTCGCCTCGGCGACTTCGGCGCTGCTCACCGGCACCACCGTCTTGATCGGGCCGGTGTAGAGCTTGGTGGCCAGTTCGCCGGAGACCTTGTCCAGGCCGCCGACGAGCTTGGGGATGGTGGTCGTGCTGTGGCTCTTGCGGCCCGGGTCTTCGCGCTCGGGGCTGAAGGCGACAAAGACGTTCTCGCCCAGCTTGAGGTTCACGCCCTTCTTCGCCGCGGCCTTGAGCATCGCCGGCAGCATGTCCTCGCGGGTGGTGCCCGGGTACGACGTGGACTCCAGGACCACCAGCTGGCCCTCGCGGCTGTTCTCACCGATCATGACGCCGGTGTTGACGACGTACGACAGATCGGGCTCGCCGTGCTGACCCAGGGGTGTGGGGACGCAGACGATGATCGCGTCGGCCTTCTGCAGGGCCTTGGGGTCGGTGGTCGCGTCAAACCGCTTGCTGCCGACGAACGGCTTGCACATGTCGGCGCCGAGGTGGGGGAGATAGTTCTCGCCCTTCTTCAGGAGCACCGGCTTCTCGGGGTCGATGTCGAAGCCCAGAACCGGATACCCGGCCTCGTGGAACGCAGCGAGGAGCGGAAGTCCGACATAGCCAAGGCCGATGATGGCGACCAGGGCCTGCTTGGACTCGATCTTGTTCTTCAACTGCTCTGCACCGCTCGACATGCGTGTCTCCTGCTCGTCACGGGTACCGGACGGCCGCGCGGGGCGCGAGGTCCGGAAGGATCCTGATCGGTGCCCGCGCGACGCGCTGGCAACTCTTCAACATCGCCGAATTGAGGGGCGGACTATAGCGACAACCTCCCCGATTCCTCGACGCCGCGGCTCGTGAGCGGGGTCGATCTCGTCGATGCCTTCCGTCTGGCATCGTGGTCTCCCAACTGCCCGGGCCAGACGCGCAACACCTGCCGACGGGTGCTCGCCGCCTCAGGACTTTTGTACAGTCTCACCGCATGACGGGTTCGAACGAATCCCCATCTCCCTCGCCCCGACCGCTGCGGCTCACCGTCTGCGAGCCCGCACTGGCCCGCTATCGCGTGCCCACCTGGCGCGAACTGGCGTCGCGGCCGGGGATCGACTTCCATCTCGAATACACCAGCGACGGTCACGTCCCCAACGTCGAGCCCGACGGCTTCAGCGCTCACTACACCCCCTCGCGCCCACTCTGGAAGCGACCCGAACTCTTCTGGCACCCAGGCACGCTGCGCACCATGGACCACCGGCCCGCCGACGTCCTCGTGCTCAACTGGAACATCCGCAACATCAGCGTCTGGGCCGCCATCGCCAAGGCCCGAGCGCGGCGTCTGGGCGTCGTGCTCTTCGGGCACGGCGTTTCCAAGAACGACAGCTGGATGCGCCGCTCCGTCCGCAACGCCCTCGGGGGCATGGGCGACTGCCTCCTCGTCTATTCCGAAAGCGTGCGCAGCCGGCTGCTCGACGAGGGATTCGATCCGCAGCGAGTCTTTGTCGCGCCCAACAGCGTGGACCAGACCGACATCCAGCGCGCCCGGCTCGACTGGCTCGCCCGACCCGATGACCTCGCCGCTTTCCGGCGCGAGCACAAGCTCGACGAAGGCGGTCCGGTGCTCATCTTCTGCGCGCGGCTCGAGCCCTTGCGACGTCTCGACCTTCTGCTCGACGCCATGCCCCGTGTCGCCGAGCGACATCCGGGCGTTCGACTCATCGTGATCGGCGGGAGCAAGGACGCGGCGTTCGAAGCCGAGCTGCGCGCCAAGGCGACGGGCCTGGGCGCACTGGCCGAGCGCGTCCGCTTCCTCGGCGCGATCTACGGCGAGCCGTCCCTGGCACCCTGGTTTCTCTCCAGCGATCTCATGGTCTTCCCGAGCCACATGGGTCTGAGCGTCCTGCACGCCATGGGCTACGGCGTGCCCGTGCTGACGTGCGACAACGCCAGCCGCCACGGACCGGAGTTTGACGTCATCCAAAACGCCTTCGATCCCGGCGTTGAGCGGCCCAACGGCGCGACCTTTGCCGACGCCGACCTCGACGCGCTGGTCGACCGCCTCGACAACCTGCTCAGCGATCGTGAGCGCCTGCGCCTGCTCTCGGCCCACGCCCTCGCGACCGCAACCGACGACTACAGCATCCCACGCATGGTCGATGGCTTTGTGGCCGCGGCACGCTATGCATTCGAGCGCGCGCGCTGGACCTGACGCGGGCCTCGGCCGCGCGGGCCGGGAATCGCAACCGCGCGGTTCTACGGTTGTGCATGAAGATCGAATACGCCCGTGCGGCATCGACCACCGAGTGCGATGACTACAGCGCCGTCGTCGCCCGCGCCTTCGCCTGGGACCCGGAGATGGCACGCGGCTGGGTGCGCGACTGGGGGCACGACTGCGTCCGGGTGCTGCGGGTCGACGGCACGCTCGTCGGCGGCCTGCAGCTCATCCCGCTGGGCGTCTACTTCGGCGGGCGATCCGTGGGCCTCACCGGCGTCGGCGCGGTCGTGCTCCTCCCGGAACACCGGGGCAAGGGCGCGGGCAAGGTGCTGATGCGCGAGGCGATGCTCGAGGCGATGAGCTCCGATCGTCCCCTCGCCGGCCTCTTCCCTGCGACGCTGCCGGTCTACCGATCCGCCGGATTCGAGCAGGCGGGCGCCCGCGTCGAGACCGCCCTCACCCTCAACCAGATCCGCCCGCGACGCGAGTGCGTCGCCGCGTGGAACGACAAAGACCTGCGCCTCGAGGCCATCGCCAACAGCGAAGAGATCCGCGCACGCGCGCCCGACGCCCACTCCGTCCACGCCTCGATCCGCGACCTCTACGCCCGCGTCGCGCCCGCCTTCGACGGCCATCTCGACCGGCCCGCGAACGTCTGGCGCACCCAGGTCTACGCGCTCAAGCGCGAACCGACGCACGGCTACGCCATCCGACGCCTCTCGACCGGACGCGTCGAGGGCTACTTCTTCTACCACCAGACCCGCGGCGACAGCGGGATCGAGCTGCTCGTCCGCGACGCGGTCTGCGAAACCCCCGCGGCGTGGGCTCGATTCCTCGGCTTCCTCGCCGACCACTGGTCCACCTCAGACCGCGCCGTCTGGATGGTCCCGGCGCAGCACCCGGCACTTTCCATGCTCAGCGAGGACTACTTCAAATCCTCGCACGCCGTCTCCTGGATGCTGCGCGTGATGAACGTCCGGCGGGCGCTCGAAGATCGCGGCTTTGCGCCCTCGCTGCGCACGTCATTCGCCTTGCGCGTCTCGGACGATCTGTTCCCCGAGAATCAGGGCACCTGGCGCGTCGCGATCGAAGCCGGTCGGGCCCGGGTCTCGCGCGGCGACGACGCCGAGCCCGCCGTCGCGCTCGACGTTCGAACCCTCGCCCCGATCTTCAGCGGTTGGCAGACACCACGAGCCCTGCGTGCCGCCGGACTCGTCGCGTGCGCGGACGATGCCATGCTCGACAACGTGGCGGCAGCGTTCGCCAACGCGCACGGCTCCACGCCTTGGCTCAGCGAGATCTATTGATCAACAGCCGACGGCACGCCGCCGCCGCTCAATCGAGCACGGGCTCGATCGACAGGCGGCCCTGCGGCCCGGGCGGGTCCTGGCTGACCTTGACCGTCGTCGTGCCGGGCTTGAGATCCATCCGGCGCGCTTGCCCGGGATTGCCCATCGCGTCGACTTCGAGATAGACCATCCAGCCGTCGGGCACGTTGTAGCGGCTGACCTGAGCGCGGTTGCCCGGCCCAAGCCGCTCGCTGGCGATGACGATCGGCTGCCCCGACCCGTCCGCGCGGACCAGAGCCGCCTGAATGGGCTGCGTCGTCGTGTTGCGCACGTCGGCGGTGTAGCCGACCGTGCAGCCCGACATCACGATCACCATCGCCGCCAGACCGCCCAACACACCGACCCGCCTGCGCACGCTCATGACTTGCTCCCTTCCAACGCCGCTCCACGCCGAGGACCGCGGTGGACCGCTCGCTTTCCGCGGCCTGCGCCCCACCACTGCTTCACGAAGTATAGTGACCACTTACTACGGTACGGAGCGACGCCCCGGCCGGTTCGGCTTGGCTGATCACGTCGCAGCCGCCGCCGGAACGGCGAGGCGGGTCGTGGCCGATCGGACCCACGCGCATGTGATTGTCAGGACAGGCGATAGAGCTCGACCAACGCCCGGGCCACCGCTTCCCACGTGAACTTCTCTTCAATCAGGCGGCGGCCCGCCTCGCCCATCGCACGGCCCTTGGCCGGGTCGCTCAGGATCTTGAGCAGGCCTTCGGCCACGCCCTCGACCGTGCGCGCAACGACAAATCCCGCGCCCGCGTCCTGGGCCTCGGGAAAGTGACACTCCTCGCTGATCACCACCGGCGAGCGTGCCGCCATCGCCTCGGCGATCGCGACGCTGAAGGCCTCGTGCCCGCTGGGCAGGCAGAAGCACGACGAATCGACCATCGCGGCGAACTTGTCCTTGCTAAAGATCGGCCCGGTCAGATGGACGCGCGCACCAAGCCCCAGCCGCGCCACCTGCTCCTCGATCGGCTTCTGCATGCCAAAGTCAGGCCCGGTGATCACCAGCCGCGCCGTCGGCACGCGCTCGAGCACCTTGCGGAACGCGTCGACGAGGATGGGCAGGCCCTTGATCGGATGGAGGCGTGACAGGAACAAGATGTACGGATCGCTCGAGAGCTCAGGGTGCTTGGCGCGAAACACGCCCGGCTGAGGCAAGGGATCGATCTCGGACAAGAACACGCCGTTGGGCACGATGCCGATCGGCCTGGTCCAGCCGAAGACGCGCATCTCCTCCTCTTCAAAGCGCGACAGGGCGTGGACGCGGTCGAAGCGAAAGATCGCGCGCCGATACGCGAGGTTCATCGCGATCGACTTCTTCAGCCGCTTTTCGCTGAGGGCCCAGCGGGTGAGAATCCCGTGAGGCGAGAGGACGGCGGGCTTGCCTTGGCGCCGCGCTTCGTTCACCGCGTGGATCAGGATCGGGTCCCAGATGTTGTGAACATGCACAACGTCGTGCGCCGCCACAAGCGAACGGAGCAGAGCCCGGCAGTCGGTGCCCCGGATCTTCGCAAGCGTTCCCTGAGGCGGGATGCGTTCGATGCGCACCTGCGCCGAACCGGCGATCTCCGGCAGCGGCGTTTCCTTGGTCGCGCTCTGGCGCGTGAGGATGGTCACCTCGTGCCCCAGCCCGGCCTGCGCGGCGGCGACGCGGGTGGTGACCATCGTGGGCCCGCCCTGATCGGCGGCGAGCGAGTAGGTGACGTGCAGGATGCGCATCGCGTGAGAAGTATCGGCACAAAGCCGACGCAGCGGGAGCGTCGCGCGTGCCGGGAAAAAGAAACGGCCGGGCAAGGCCCGGCCGTGGAGTGAGCCTGAACTCGACGTTACTCGGTGGGCGCGTTGGCCACGGCGGGCGCGACCGGGACGGGTCGAGCCGGAGCGGGCATGCCGGGCTGGCGCAGATCTCGCGTGCGGCCGCTCTGGTTGGCGCGAGCGAGCGCCTGGGCGAGTTCGGTGGGCGTGAAGCTCTTCAGACGAACGCGCCCGCTGCCTCGCAGCGCTCGGAACTCACGCGCGGTCAGAGACGCCATAGCTGGCCCGTCCGCGACGGGTGCCGCAGCGGCATCGGAAGAACCGGAGGATTCGTCACTCACGCCGGAGCCGGCGAAGATGGAGACCTGAGCGCTGCCGCTGCTGCCGCCTCCGCCACCGCCGCCACCGCCACCGCCGAAGTCGCCGCCACCCCCACCACCACCTCCACCACCCCCGCCACCACCGCCACCACCGCCACCACCGCCGCCGCCACCACCACCGCCACCTCCTCCACCACCGCCGCCGCCACTTCGACCGCTTCCGTCTTCGGCAGCCGCCCCTTCATCATCGAAGGGATTGGAGCCGCCGCCGGTGCCCCCCCAGGGGCTGCCAAAGTCATCGATGGGCGGGTTGTTGTTGTCAAGAACGGGCTGGTCATCGGGGACGAGATCGCCGCTGCCGCCACCGGAGCCACCTCCCGAGCCGTCGCCGGATGTGCCGCCGGAACCGCCACCAGAGCCTGAGCCGCTCGATCCGCCGGAGCTGGACCCGCCCGAGCCGGAGCCCGACCCACCGGCGCCGCCGGGGTAGATGGCGCCGTAGATCACGTCGCGTGCGGTGGTGTCGTAGTAAGCCTGCCAGGCGTTGAGCTCATTGTCGTCGTAGAAGAAGTCCCAGATGACGACGCCCGCGCAGCCGGCCTGTCGCGGAATCTCGATGCCTTGGCGGAGGTTGAGCATGTTGATGAACTGGCCGCTGAAGCCCGAGGAGGGGTGGTAGCGCAGCATGAAGAACGGATAGACCGGCTTGCCGCGCGACACGCGCACGGCCTCGGACGACATGCCGAGGATGTAGGCCTCGTTCGCCGAGGGCTCGACCTGTCGCGGCCCGGGGGGCGACGCGACGGAGTAGACGGGGTAGATCGAGGGAAAGGCGACGTCGACGAGGTCGAAGTACCAGGCCATCTCGACCTCGTGGATCTCGCGATACCGGGCGAGATCGACGCCGTACTGCGGGACGCCGTTGAAGATCCAGTACGAACGCAGCGGAATGCCGTAGAAGCTGACCTTGGCGCGGGGACGGAGCTGGCGTGTGAGCGCGACGGTGAACTCGTAGTAGCGCCGGACTTCATCGCGATAGGCCTGCCGGATGATGGCCTCGTGCTCCCCGACGGGACGGCCCGCGAGCAGATCCTGTCGCTTGGTCTGGACGTAGTTCCGCCACGCGGGCTGGACGTTCTGGCTCCACTCCCACGCGGGCCACCAGTACTCGTAGTCGATCATCACGATGCCGTTGAAGTTCGGATCGGGGATGGTGGCGTTGAGATCGGCGGTGTACTCGACGCGGTGCCGGTCGTAGAACGTCGGATCATCGGCGATCATGTGCGGGCCTTGCGTGGGGTTGAGACCCATCGAGCCGCCGATGATGTCGTTGACCAGCGGCACGCCGCGGGTCTGGATGCGGTCCTTGTTTCGACTTTGGATCGAAAGGCGCACCTCGTAGGTGGCGCTCGGACCAGCGAGGGTCGGGGGCGCCATCAGCGCCGCGCTTGCCGCGGCAAGTGCGGACCACCACCAGCCGATCGTCGAACGACGGGCGGTCGATCGGCGTAGCTGAGCAGGGACGGTCGTCGCGAGGCGTTCCATAGGCTGCACTCCTTCTCCATCCATCCGCCGCGACGCGTGCGCGGCTTCTCGTCTCTTGCATCGTCACAATGATCCGCCTTCGTGGACGCAAGAGCGGTCCGAGAAGGGCCCAGACGCAGCGCGACCCCCGATAGATCGCGCCGCTCGCACAGTCCCCACGGTCCACCGCACCCCTCGACCACGGCCGCCTGTTCTCGCTCCCTGCCTCTCGCCGATGCCTGACTCAGGTTCGTCACTTCGGCCCTAGAACGTACCCGACGATGCAAGCCCCCCCTCTCACCCACCCTCCAACCCACGCCGCCAAAGCCGATCCGCACGTCCTGATCAACGCGCTGTCGGTCAGCAGCGGCGGCGGGTTCACGGTCGCACGCGAGGTGCTTCGCGGGCTCGCGATGCTGCGGCCGTCGTGGACGTTCACACTCGTCATGACCGGTGGCAGCGCCTTCCACGAACCGATGCGGCGCGAGACGTTTCCCGCCAACGTGCGCTTCTTCTGGGCGCCCGAGGGCACCGGCCGCTTGCGCTCGCGGCTCGTCTTTGAGAACTTCACGCTGGTGAACTGGTGCCGCGAGCAGCGGGTAGGCGCGGTGGTGCAGCTCAACGGCCAGAAGCCGCCGCGGCTCAACGTGCCGATGATCGCGCATTGTCAGGACCCGGTGCCGTACTTGCCGTTCATGGCGCACGGCGTCAAGGGCAGCCTCGGTGCCGCGCTGCGCCGCCGCGCGATTCGACATTCGCTCAAGCACGCGTCGTTCGTCGGCTTCACCAGCGGCTACTTGCGTGATCTCATTCTGGGTTGGGAGAAGGTGACGCCCGCGCGAGCGGAGGTCTTCTACAACGCGGTGCCGGACGCGTGGGCGTCGCGCGAGGCGGCGGCGATGCCGGCGCTCACAGCGCGGCCGCTGGAAGTGCTGACGGTGAGTGATGTCACGCCCCACAAGCGGCAGCACCTGGTGGCTCGCGCGGTGTGCGCGCTGCGGAAAGAGCAGGGCTTGGAGTCATTGACGTACCGCATCGTCGGACGCGTCTTCGACGAGGGGTACGCCGAGTCGATGCGGCAGATAGCGCGGGATGCGGGCGTGCCTGATGCGGTGCAGATCGAGGGGCGACTGTCGGGCGAGGCGGTGGAGGATGCATTCAAGCGGGCGCGGTGCTTTGCGTTCTTGAGCGTGTGTGAGAGCTTCGGGATTCCGCCGCTGGAAGCGCTGAGCTTCGGCGCGCCGGTGGTGTCGAGCCGCTGCTGCGCGATGCCGGAGGTGCTGGGCGACGCGGCGGCGTTCGTGGAGCCGGACGATGAGGCGGGCCTGATCGCGGCACTGCGGCGGGTGTTGACCGACGCGGCGTATGCGGAGGAACTGCGCCGCCGCGGGTTTGAGCGGTCTCTGCGGTTCCGGTGGGGGGAGACGTGCGCGAAGATGGTGACGAGTCTGGAAGAGATGGTTTCTCGTGGTCGATAACTCTGTTCTCCACCGCATCACACCCGCAACACCTATGCCCCACTTCATTCCCACCCAGTTCCCGCACATCGCCTCGAAGCTCAAGGGCCGCGTCGCGGTCATCACCGGCGGCTGCGGCTTCATCGGCTCGCATCTCGCACACGCGCTGGCGGCCAGCGGCGCAACCGTGCGGGTGCTCGACGATCTCTCGGGCGGGTTTGAATCCAACCTCGCGCCGGCACGCGATGCGACGAAGGCATCCGGCGGCGGCGTGGAGTTCATCAAGGCTTCGATTCTCGACGACGCCGCGCTTCGCAAAGCGATCGCGGGGAGCGACTTCATCTTCCATCAGGCCGCGCTCGTCAGCGTGCCGGAATCCGTCGAGAAGCCGGAGAAGTGCCTCTCCGTGAACGTGGAAGGCACGCAGCGGGTGCTGCTGGCGGCGAAGGACGCGAAGGCTCTCGAGAAGAAGGAGAAGCGGGTGATGTTCGCCGCCAGTGCCGCGGCGTACGGCAACACGCCCAGCCTGCCCAGCAAGGAGACCGACAACCCGGATGTGTGGTCGCCCTACGCGATGAGCAAGGTCAGCGGCGAACTCCTGCTCCGCACCTTCGCCCGCTGCTTCGGCCTCTCGTGCATCAGCCTGCGCTACTTCAACATCTTCGGGCCCAGGCAAGACCCCAAGAGCCCGTACGCCGCGGTGATCAGCGCGTTCGCCGACACGCTGAGTGCCGGCAGACAGCCCCGCGTGCTGGGCGACGGCGAACAGACGCGGGATTTCACGTACATCGACAACGTGGTGCTGGCGAACATGCTGGCGGCGACGAGCGACAAGCCGCTGGCGGGCGAGGTGGTGAACATCGGCACGGGCTCACGCATCCGGCTGCTGGATGTGCTGAAGCACATGGGCGAGGCGCTGAAGGTGGACAGCACCCCGACGTTCGGCCCGCCCCGGGCGGGCGACGTGCGGCACTCGTCGGCGGACATCTCCGCGGCGCGGTCGCTCTTGGGGTATGAGCCGGTGGTGGACTTTGGCGAGGGGATTCGAAGGACGCTGGAGTGGGCGCGGGGAGCCTGACTGCCGCGTGCACCTCGCACTGTCGGCTTGCGTGTTTCCCGCCAACGATCGCTCATGGACACAGCATCCGCGAGCAGCGTTCACCCGTCGCGGGAGGTGGACTTCATCCCCGCGTTGTACTCGCCGCGCTTCACGCTGTACTTCGGCCGCTACGTGCGCCGGATGATCGCCAAATCGTTTGCCGCGGTGCGCGTGATGCCCGACGGGGCGGGAGCGATCGAGGCCTTGAGCAGCGCGTCCGGTCCGGCGTTGGTGCTGGTCTCGCACAGCGCGTGGTGGGATCCGCTGATCGGCTTGGCGCTGCACCAGCATTTCCTGCGTCGGCCGAGTCAGGAGCGCGAGCCGTTGGCCCCGATGGACGCGGCGATGCTCCGCAAGTTCTCGATCTTCAAGCGCCTGGGCATCTTCGGCATCGCGCCCGATGACCCGCGCAGCCTCGAGGCGATGGGCGAGTATGTTCGGGGTGTCTTTGCCCGCAACCCGCGCAGCGCACTTTGGATCACACCCCAGGGACGCTTCACCGATCCGCGCGAGCCCGTGACACTTCGTCCGGGAGCCGCGGCGATCGCGGCACGGACACCGGGCGTCAGCGTCGTCGGCGTCAGCGTCGAGTACGCCTTCTGGACCGAGCAGAAGCCGGAGGTTTTTCTCCGTTTCGTCCCGATCGCCTGCGAACGCGCCGACAGCACCGCGGCGTGGCACCGTTCCATGACCGAGGCCATGGAGCGGTCCCGCGTGGAGCTGGCCGCGGGGGTCATCTCGCGCGATCCGGCGCGATTCGTGCATGTCTTTGACTCCGCCAAGGGCGTTTCGACGAACCGCTTCTACGATCTGTGGCTGCGGCTCCGGGGCCGCTCGACCCAGATCGAGGATCGTCGCTTCCAATCTCCCCGTTAGCCCTGCGCCGCCTGCCCGCGGCGCGCCCGGAAGTCGCTCATGACGCTGCTCGAGATCGTGTTGCTGGTCGCCATGGCCTTCGCCGCGCTGGCGCTCACGATGACCATCATCAATCTGAACATCTACCGGCGCCCCGCACGGGGGCCGGGCGGCGACACCTCCGGCGCCGATCGCCCCACGATCTCCGTGTGCATCCCAGCGCGCAACGAAGAGTCCAACCTGCTCGCGTGCGTCTCGTCGATTCTCTCCTCCACCCGCCGCGACATCGAGGTGCTGGTCTACGACGATCAGTCCACCGATCTCACGCCCCGCATTCTGCGCGATCTGATCGCCTCTGACCCGCGCGTCCGCGCCGTGCCCACCGAGCCCCTTCCCTCCGAGTGGAACGGCAAGCAGCACGCCTGCTGGCAGATGAGCCGTCACGCGCGGGGCGAGTTCCTCGCCTTCACCGACGCCGACGTGCGCTTCGCCCCCGACTGCCTCGCCGACGCCCTGGCCTTCGCGCACCAGCGCAAGGCCGATCTGGTCTCGACCTTCCCGCGCCAGATCACCGGCACGCTGAGCGAGCGACTCGCGGTGCCCATGATCTTCTTCATCCTCTTCTCGTATCTGCCCATGCCGCGGATGCGGTCGAGCAACGACCCCGCCGCGTCGGCCGCGTGCGGGCAGTTCATCTTCGTCTCGCGCAAGGCCTACGACGCCACCGGCGGACACGCCGCGTTCAAGGATTCGATGCACGACGGCGTGAAGTTCCCGCGCGAGGTCCGCAAGGCCGGGATGCACACCGATCTCTTCGACGGCACGCACCTCCTCAGCGTGCGGATGTATCGCGGCCTCGCCCAGACCTGGCGCGGCTTTGGCAAGAACGCCTTCGAGGGCCTCGGCTCGGTGGGCCTTCTGGTCTTTATCACCGTCGTCCACCTCTTGGCGCACGTCCTGCCGTGGGTCGTGGTGCCCTGGGCGCTGGTGGCGCATCTGTGGCCTCAGCATCTGCCGATGTCGCCCGACCACGCCCCCAGCGCGATGGCCGGCGCGTTCGCGCTCTCGTGCGTGCTGATGGCGACGGTGCAGCGTTACCTGCTGGCAAGGCGGTTCGAGCAGGGCCTGACGCCGGTGCTCCTGCACCCCGTGGGCGTCCTGTTCATGACGGCGATCCAGTGGTGGTCGCTCTACCTGGCCAAGACGGGCAAGCGAGCCTGGCGCGGCCGCGTGGCGACGGTGTAACATGCCGTCGAAGTCCGCCTCGGAACTTCGATGTTGTCCGTTCAAGGTCCGGAGCATCGAAGTCGCAGAGCCGACTTCGATGGCACGCTGGTGGCACCAACCTCGGGACAGGTCGTGGCCGATCCGAGTTGCTCTGGACTGCCCGGGCCGCTGGACTGGTACCGCGGACTCGATCCCTCGCCAGCTGGCGAGGTGCGGACCCGGATCACGGGCAAACCGTACCGACGCCCATGCGCTCGTGTGGTCGGTGCGGGGAGCCGCCCGCCCGGGCGGCAAGCCCTCTCCCATTTCGTACCCCGGTCGCCCGTTTGGCCGATCTACTATTCACCGTCTCGGCTGGGGATCCGGAGTGGTCTCCGCTACAAGTGCCGCGACGCACGCGACTTCTGTCGTTCTTCCCTCACGCCTGACGAGTACGAGCCATGCACGAGAGCCACGGGACGGAGTCCCACCAGTCCGCCGACGCGCCCCTTTCCGTTCACGCCCCCACCACTGACGAAGCCTTAAGTCCCTCGCCCGCCGCCACTTCCGGACACGAGCTGCAGGACGCCATCACCGCCGCCAATCCGGTCGCGGAAGTGCACGGCATCGTCACCCATCACGACTTCAAGCCCGTCGCTCAGGACAACGTCTTCGACGAGGCGGCCGACTTCGCCTCGCTGGGCCTGCGCAACAGCGTGCTCAAAGGGCTGGCCGACATGGGCTTCAAGAAGCCCACGATGATCCAGGCCAAGATGATCCCCGTCGCCATCACCGGGCGCGACGTGCTCGGTCAGGCCAAGACCGGTACCGGCAAGACCGCCGCCTTCGGCCTTCCGCTCATCCACATGTGCGGCAAGGACACGCAGTTCCAGGCGCTGATCCTCGCCCCCACCCGCGAACTGGCCATCCAGATCACCGACGAGATCAACGACCTCGCCAAGCACACGCCCATCCGCGCCGTCACGCTCTACGGCGGCCAGTCCATCCAGGCCCAGACACGCCAGCTCCAGACCGGCTCGCACATCGTCGTCGGCACGCCCGGCCGCGTGCTCGACATGATCCAGCGCGGCTTCTTCCACCTGCAGAACATCCGCTTTGCCGTGCTCGATGAAGTGGACCGCATGTTCGACATCGGCTTCCGCGACGACATCAAGCGGATCCTGAACATGTGCCCCAAGCCCGGCACGCCGCCTGAGGGCCGCCAGACGATCTTCGTGAGCGCCACGCTGAGCGAAGAGGTTGAGCGCCTCGCCCGCCAGCACATGCACGATCCGGTGAAGATCGTGACCACCGCCGGCTCGCTCACCGCCAGCCTCGTCAAGCAGTTCCATATCCCCGTCGCCCCGTGGGACAAGAAGCGCATGCTCCTGCACGTGCTCACCCACGAGGAGCCGGCCCTCACGCTGGTCTTCTGCCGCCTGAAGCGCACCGTCGATGAACTCGCCAACGGCCTCTCGGCCCGAGGCATTCCGGCGCACGCCATGCACGGCGACATGAGCCAGGGCAAGCGCAACACCACCATGAAGCAGCTCAAGGACGGCAAGCTCGCCGTCGTGATCTGCTCCGACCTTGCCAGCCGCGGCATCGACGTCGAGGGCGTCTCCCACGTCATCAACTTCGACCTGCCCGACGACCCCGAGCTCTACGTCCACCGCATCGGCCGCACCGCCCGCGCCGGCAAGGGCGGCCTTGCGTATTCGCTCGTCACCCCCGCGCAGGGCGACCTCTTGACCAGCATCGAGATGCTGATCAACGCCGAGATCCCAAAGCTCGAATACCCCGACTTCGTCGGCAACCCGCCGCCCCAGGGCTGGCGCGACGACGGCCCCGGCGGGCGTCCGCAAGGCGGCCTGCAGCTCGAACGCGCCGAAGGCGATGCTCCTCCTCCGCCGCCCCCGGCGCCGAAGGTCAGCCGCATGGAACAGTCCAAGCTCGAGCTGCCCGCCGCCGACCCGGCGAAGGTGGACGCGAGCAAGTTCCCCGGCGGGATCGTGCCGACGAAGCTCCCGCCCAAGCGGATGTTCGGGAAGATGCCCGGGCGCGGGCGGTAAGGACGCCGATCGCGCTCAGCGCTTGAAGTCGCGGCCCCAGATGCCCCCGAGCGTGTGCAGCCCGCCGCCCGTGTCGCCGAGGTGAATCGACAAGTTCAGGTCGCTCCCGTCGCCGCGCTCGTAACCGGGCAGCGGCTCGGATCGATCTCGCACAAGGACCGACCCGTCGACCATGCCAAAGTTCTGGCGGCCGGGCGGAACGCGAACGACCGCGCGCGGATCGGAGCGCCGGTCCGCCGCGAGCGCGAACTCCACCTCGTCGTTGATCAGAACCTTGGAACCTGGGAATCGCACGTCGGAGAGTTTCGTGGGCCCGAGTTGCGATCGCCCGGTCCGCGTCGACGGGTCCCAATAGACCGGCGGGGCGAGGAACACACACGAGTAGTGGTACGACGAAATAAAGCTGGGCCGGACCCCGGGGCCCACAAACACGCGATCGAACGGGCTCGCGCCGTAGCCACCGCTCGACAGAACGATCGGCCAGAAGATGTGCGCGTCGAAATAGCGGCTCTGGACGGCGAGGTCTTTCCACCGCAGGATCGTGCGCGTCGCGCTGGGGTCTGTGAAGTAGGGAGCCATCTCGCGAGAATCGCCCGCGTACAGCGTCATCGCCTGCACGTGCGATCGCAGGTTGGACGCGCTGACGATGCGGCGTGTGCTGTGGTGCATGGTCGCCAGCGTGGGCAGCGTCAGCGCGATCAGGATCGCGATCATCACGATCACGAGCAGCAACTCGATGATCGTGAAGCCTGCCCGCTCGGCCCGAAGAGAGGTCGCCCGCGACTCCGGCACAGACTCGTCGGACCCTGCGCCGATCACGCCTTGGTGCCCACCTTTGTGCCGACCTCGGCCCGGCTCAAGGAAAAGGCAGGCGACGCTCGTCGCCAAAAGCGTGAGGAATACGCCGTTGCGCCACAGCGTCTGCCGCCCCTCGATCTTGAGGGCGAAGTAGCGCGACCATTCACCCAGGCACGAGCAGGTCGGGCTGATGCCTTGATGCAGAAGCCACGCGTAGACGCCGCTGAAAGTCATCAACAGAACAAAGGCGAGCGCTGGCGCCGCAAGTGACCGGCGATTCCGCAGCCACGAGAGACTGATCGCCACCTCGACGCACGAGATCAGCAGGATCGCTGGAAGCACGAACGTGTCGGGCAGAATGCGCAGATCCCGCACGCTGCTCGCGGCCTCGGGAAGCGCGATCAACTTCCCCGTGCCCGCGAAGAAGAGAAAGATGAAGACCGGAGCCGCGAGCGCCGTCCGAATGATCGAGATGACGGACGCTCGCGGCACCGACGACCTCCAGCCAGACTCGATCGCTGTTTGACGTGGTGGATCTGATCGAACTACTGCTCATTGCCGGGGGGCGTCGAGCATGGCGTACCGGTGGCGACAACGCAGACGTAGCTGTAAGTCGTGAACGAATCGGGATAAACGCAGCGACCTTGCGGCCTGCTCGTCGCGATCTTCGCGGTGCATGTGCTTGGGATCGCCGTCGAGTCGTTCGTGCCGGTTCGAGCGGACCCGAGCACTTGCTGCTCAAAATCGACGCCGACCAGATGCGGACAATCTGGGAAGGGCATCGGCAAGTTCTTGCAGAACAAGCCCTTGTCCTTGGTGATGTTGCAACCGCCCGGTTCGAAAGGTGGCGCCGGAGCGTGGTCCGCCGCCACGACCACTCCGACCGATCCGAACAGAGTACATGCCGAGACAACGGCCAATGCGATCGTGCGAACTCGAAGCACTCAACACCTCTTTTCATGGGGAGGCCTGTGAACGCCGCCTCCACACGAGGACGACGAACACCGTGAAAACCGCTGAGAGAGCCGCCCATCCTGCCCATCGCCAGCTTGTCTGGTCTTCTTCGGGCGGGGCGGATAGACGCGAGATGAGAGATCGACCGCCCCCAGCATCAACAGCCTCGTACCTGCCGACCGACGGTCGTGTGTCCAGCACAGTCTTGATCACCACACCCTGCCTCCACGGATCCTCTCGACCGGGCACGGGCGGCTTGGTCAGTTCAGAGAACTCGCGCTCCGAGATTTCAGTCGCGCCGAGAAACTCGATGCGGAGCCCGCCCTCGGTCGGATCGTTGTGAATCACAACGGTCGAAGGCACGAATCGTCGAAGTGGTTCGTTCCACTGATGCCCGGAGAATTCAATGACGTCCTTGAAGTCGTCGCCGGGTGCAAAGGCGTCGCTCGGACGACGCTTGATAACGATCGGAACGCCCTTCCCCTCGTCGTACCGACCTTCGAAGACATACTCACTGCTCCGCTCGCCCTCAGGCGAAAATGTAGCGATCGCGGCTGTCCAACGGTCGCCTTCGATCGTTTGTGAAACATGCCTTCGAGACCACGCGCCCCAACAGTGCGCCCCAGAAAAGATGAGCGTCGAAAGCCGAACCCCGGGACCGACATCGAAGAGCATGAAGCGTGACGAGAACCCCTCCGGAGAGTCTTTGTCGGCAATGAGCAATTGTCCGGGCACGCTCGACAAGGCCCAATTCAGGTTGCCGTCGGCCGCGTCATCGATCGTCTGTCCGAGCGAAAGTTCTTCTGTCGCAATCCGCCAGCGCGTTGCGTCGAAACGAACACAGCGAACAACTTTGCGATCTTGGCCATCTCGGAGCCTGCGTTCCATTCTCTCCAGCTCGTGGCGCAGCGGATGATCGGGCTTGCCTTCAACCTGGCGTCGAATCTGCTCGACTTCCGCTGCCGTCGGCACGAAGCCATAGTGCAAGCGGTACGAAATCACCTTGCCGCGCAAGAACTCCGGGTCTTGCGCCGCCGCCGCCTCGGCGTCAAGCCAGGCGATCAACCGTTCCTTCGTCAGAGGTGTCGACGCGACCGACGAAAACGCCGTGCCGCAGAGCCCCAGCACACCGACCGCCGCGATCAACAGCCGCGTCCCCATGGGTGCAGAATACCCCCCCCCCGCAGACACGTGCAAGGGTCGCTCTCTGATTTCGGACCAAATGATCACAAATTTCTGGCGCGGGTCGGTTGGGCGGGGATTTCGACAGATGCCGCGTCGGCCCTTCGCCCCGGGCCGAAGGGACTTGGCGGCGATCTACCTCCCAAACCTATCCTCGCTGCTTGGGTTGCGATGCCGTGCGACCCGGCCGATCTCCCGTCCCCTCCGGAGTCTGACCTTGCGAAGTTCGTCACCCACTGTCGCGATCATCGGGGCCGGGCCCGGCGGCCTGGCGTCCGCGGTTCTTTTGGCCTCCAGCGGGGCGAAGGTGACGCTCTATGAGGCACAGGACCGCGTCGGCGGGCGCTCGGCACGGATCACGCGGACGACCGACCGCGGCGAGACCTACCACTTCGACACCGGGCCCACCTTCTTCCTCATGCCCTATGTGCTTGAGGAGATCTTCGCCGCGGCCGGACGACGGCTGGGCGATTACTGCGACCTGCGCCGGCTTGATCCCATGTACCGCCTGGTCATCGGTCGCCCGGGCGGCGAGCCGACGGTGATCGACGCGACGCAGGACATCGCCGAGATGGGGCGACGGCTCGGACGCGTGAACGAGGCCGACGGACGGGCGTTCGCACGGTTCATCGACGACAACCGCTACAAGCTGCGCCACAGCGAGAGCATCCTCCGCAATCCCATGCGCTCGCCGCTGGACCTGTTCGCGAAGAACACGTGGAAAGACACCCTCAAGGTCGCACCGGTGCTGCAGCCGCACCTGAGCGTGCACCAGCTGCTGAGCAAGTACTTCAGCGACCCGCACGTGAAGCTGGCGGTGAGCTTCCAGAGCAAGTACCTGGGCATGAGCCCGTACGACTGCCCGAGCCTGTTCACCATCCTGCCGTTCATCGAGTACGAATACGGCATCTGGCACCCGATCGGCGGGTGCAACGCCCTGATGACGGCGCTGGCGTCGCTGGCGGAGGAGCTGGGCGTTGAGGTCAAGACGTCGACGCCGGTGGAGCGCCTGGAGTTTCAGGGTCAGCGGGCCGTGGGCGTCGAAACCGGCAAGGGCGACGCGCGCCGAACAACCCGCTTCGATCACGTCGTGATCAACGCCGACGCGACCTGGGCGATGAAGCGCCTGATCCCCGAAGAGGTGCGTGCGGCGGGCGGACGATCGTTCAGCGACCGCGCGCTCGACGATCGCAAGTACTCCTGCTCGACGTTCATGCTCTACCTGGGCGTCGAGGGGAAGGTGAACCTGCCCCACCACACCATCTGCATCGCCGAGGACTACCAGCGCAACATCGACCAGATCACCCGCACGGGCGAACTGCCCGAATCTCCCAGCGTCTACGTCTGCAACCCCAGCGCGATCGACCCGACCCTCGCCCCCGAAGGACACAGCGCTCTCTACGTGCTCGTGCCCATCACCAACCTCAAGAACTCCAACCCTCGCGGCGTGGACTGGAAGGCCGAGCAGGACCGCTACCGCGAACGCACGCTCGATCGCATGCAGCAGATCCTGGGCGAAAAGGCGCTCGGACCCGATCTGCGATCACGCATCCGCACCGAAGTCATGTACACCCCGCTCACGTGGGAGGGCATGAACATCAACTTCGGCTCGACCTTCAACCTCGCGCACAACCTGGGCCAGATGCTCCACAAGCGCCCCCAGAACCTGCTGCCCTTCACCGAGAACGTCTACCTCGTCGGCGGCGGCACACACCCCGGCAGCGGCCTGCCCACCATCTTCCTCTCGGCCCAGATTTCTTCGCGTCTCCTCTGCGAGCGGGCCGGCCTCACCTTCACCGGCGATACCCCACGCACCCAGCAGATCCGCGAACGCAAGCCCGCGCCCGACTCGCGCAGCGGCACCATGAACGGGTCGCGGAACGACGCGACCCAGACCGCCGGCGTGTCGTAAGCCACCTCGCCCGGCTCAGTCGTCGGCCGAGATCGACCGCGGGCCCTGCTTGCCCGCGACGCGCTCCATGTAGCCCTTGCCCTTGCGCTCGTACTTGGTAAAGCCCAGTCGCTCGAGGTTCTTGTTCGACAGAACGCTCTTTTCCTTGATGGGCGACCAGTTGCCCGCGATCGCCGGCGCCACGATGGCACGACGGACCGGCTCGTTCGTTTCCGGATGACGCGTCAGCGCATCCTCCTTCATCGACTGCACGATCTCGAAGGTGCGGCCGGTCGGCTCGCCCTTCTTGTCGAGAATCTCGTAGACATAGGTCGGCATGCAGGCTCCCTTCGCGTCGCGCTCAGCCGAAGACCCGGCCGCTCTCCACGTCCATCATCTTCCAGCCCGCGGCCTTGCACAGGCGGCTGAGCACCGGCCAGGCGATGTCATCGTCGGTCACGGTCACCAGCGCCTGCTGCACCTCGCTGGTGTTCGTCGCCAGCTCAACCACCAGGCCCGGTCCGTGCAGCACTTCGGTGCCCAGCGACGAGCTTCGGGGCGAGCCGTCGGGCGCGGTGTTGTACTGCGCGAGGATCTCTCGCACTTCTTTGGGCGTCCCCAGCGGTCCGACCTGATGGGGTGAGTCGGGTCGAGACGGACGGGTTCCCGCCGACAACGCCGCCACGCCTGTCAGCCCGCCCTTCATCAGCACGATCTGTCGCTTCTTGGCCACGCCGAATCGTAGAACCCGATCGCACGGCCCGTCCCCGGGCCCTTCGTCGGCCCGTTCGCGGGCCTCTTCACTCGGGCAAGCGGGCCAGCAGGCCATCGCGCACGCGCGGCCATTCCTCGCGCACGATGCTGAACATCACGGTGTCGCGGACAAACCCGTCGCGCACGACCATGTGGCGGCGAAGCACACCCTCGCGCACAGCGCCCAGCTTGGCGATCGCCGCCTGGCTGCGGACGTTGCGTCCGTCGCACTTGAGTTGGACGCGCTCGCAGCCCCAGGCCTCGAAGGCGTGCCGAAGCATCAGCAGCTTGCACTCGGGGTTGATCGGCGTCCCGCGGCCGCCGGGGGCGTAGAAGGTGAAGCCGATCTCGACGCCACGGTGCCGCTCACGGATGTCCATGAACGACGAACTGCCGATGCACGCCCCGGCAGGCACGCGGTTCGTCGACGTGCCGTCAGCCGACGCGAGACCTTGGCGATCGATCACGGCGAAGGCCAGCCGCCCCGCCTGCGCCGCCGCATCGCGCACCCACCCCCGCCATCCTTCGAGCGTCCACTGGGGATCGGGATCAAGGAAGTGCGTGAAGGTGTCGCGCGCGGTGTACGCAAGCAGATCGGACGCGTGGATCTCGCTCAGCGGCTCAAGACGAACAAACCGGCCCTCGAGCGTGACAGGGACGACTCGCATGCTCCACTCCTGGCGCGGGACACAGCGTTCACCGCCCGCTCTGTGCCGGCTCGTCCGACGGGATCTCCCGTGCCTCGTACTGGCGCAGGGCGGTCCGCCAATTCTGCGGGTCGGACCCGAGTTCTTCACCCAGCCGCACAAGCTCTCTCATCGTCGGAGCCTGGAACGATCCCTCGACCGGCGGCTTGAAGTCGTCTGGGACCTGCAGGAACCTGGCCTCGATCTCGACGCCCTCGGTACGCCGGAGCAGCTCGGCTTGCAGCAGGAAGGCCTGGAGCATCGCTCGCGTTGCCGAGCGCGTCGAGACCAGCAGGCTCTTGGAGGTGATGCTCGGCCACGTGGGCTTCACGATGCTCGGCTCGTCGGCGAGCGTGTTGTTCACGATGATCCAGAAGCGCATGCGCGGCATCGGCCGCCCGGGAAACGTGCGTCGCCACGAACCCACGATCGACTCGTCGGCGCGGAGGTTCGCGCCCAGGAGCACGTTGGAGGTCACCCCGCCGTCGACGTACAACGCGCCGTCGATGACGACCGGGGGAAAGACGCCCGGGATCGCCGCCGAGGCCATCAGGATGTCGTACACGCGTTCGGCGTCTTCGGCGCTGCTGACCCGGCGCGTTTCTTCGCCAAGTCTCCAGACGCGCGTCGTGCCCAGGTCGAGATTCGTCGTGCCGATCAGCAGGGACCGTCCTTTGGCGGCCTCGCCGGCGATCCGCTGGATCATCTCGGGCGAGAGCTGCGCCTCGACGTCGCCGCGCAGACCCTCGGTGCTCATGAAGCTCTGACGCCAAGGCAGAAAGACGAACAAGTCGCGCAGCTCGATCCAGCTGTCGCGGGGGTTGCTGTAGAGGTTGACGATCTGCTCGATCGAGGAGTCGTCGCCCAGAAACGCGAACGGCGCGATGAGCGCTCCCGTGCTGACGCCCGTCACCACGTCAAACTGGGGCATCGCGTCCGCACCCTGCAGCTTGCGCCAGCCGCGCAGCACCCCCGCGCCGAACGCGCCCCAGTCGCCGCCGCCCGAGATCGCCAGAACGTCAAGTGTCGGAGGCTCGGGCGTTTCGCCCCGCGCGCGTGCCGCCTCCGCTTCATCCTGCTCGGCCTGCATCCGCCGCACGACTTTGGCCGAGAGCACAACCACCTCGGTGCGAAGCTGCTGCACCTCGTGCTCGCGCAATTCGCCCAGTTGCCGTGGTGTCAGCGACGGACGCTGCGCGGCACAGCCGCCCAGACCCACCCCCGCCACCAGAGACGCCGCCAAGCAGACCGCCAGATGCGCCATGGCCAGCCGCCGCGATCCGCCCCGGCGGAACCGATCAGTGCAGTACACGGAAGACCTCCGCCTGATCGGTCAGCCCGGCCGCCACCTTCTCCGCCGCGTCGTCCTTCATGCTGCGGAAACCGGCTCGCCGGGCCGCGTCGTAGAGGGCGCCGGCATCGGCGTTCTTGAGCGTAAGCGAACGCAGTTCGTCGGTCATGGTCATGATTTCGTACACGCCCACGCGTCCCTTGTACCCGCTGCCCATGCAGGTTTCGCAGCGACCGTCCGGCCCCGCCCCCTCACCGCTGCCGCTGCCCTTGCAGGAGGCGCACGTGCGGCGAAGCAGCCGCTGCGCCATCGCGGCCAGCAGCGTGGAGGTGACCAGATAGGGCTCGACACCGATGTCGATCAGTCGCGTGATCGCGCTGGGGGCGTCGTTGGTGTGCAGCGTCGCGAGCACGAGGTGACCCGTCAGCGAGGCCTGAATCGCGAGTTGTGCCGTCTCGGCGTCGCGGATCTCGCCCACCAGAATCACGTCGGGGTCCTGACGCAGCAGGCTGCGCAGGCCCGCCGCGAACGTCACGCCGCGCTTGACGTTCACCTGCATCTGGCTGATCCCGTCGAGGTGGTACTCGACAGGATCCTCGATCGTCATGACGTTGCGGCTGGCGCGGTCGATGCGCCCGAGGGCCGCGTAGAGCGTGGTCGTCTTGCCGCTGCCCGTCGGACCGGTCACCAGGATGATGCCTGTCGGACGCTCCACCAGATCCAGCAATGCCGCCTGCATGTGGCGGGTCATGCCCACCGCGTCGAGGCTGAGCTGTGTCTGGCTCTGATCCAGCAGACGCAGCACCAGACGCTCGCCATAGATCGTCGGAATGCAGGAGAAGCGGATGTCGATCTTGCGGCTGCCGACGCGGACGCTGGTCTGTCCGTCCTGCGGGCTGTGGCGGTTGGCGATGTCCAGCTCGGTCATCACCTTGAGACGGGAACTGATCGCCGGCGCGAGGCTCAGAGGCGGGCTGAACGCATCGATCAGCATCCCGTCCACGCGGAACCGGATGACCAGCTTGTTCTCCATGGGATGGATGTGCACGTCGCTGGCCCGGCGACGCAGAGCCTCGAAGAGGATCATGTTCACCAGACGGATCACCGGCGTCTGGCGCGCCAGCTGCAACAGGTCCGTCGCGCTGCCCACGCTCCCCGCCACGCTGGCGATCGTGCGCTCATCCAGCGGCATCTCGTCGATGATCTCGGTCACCAGATCCTGACGACGCTCGTACCCGCGGTTGATCAGGTTGGCCACCGCTCCGCGCGGCGTGAGCACCAGCCGCACCGACATGTGCAGCTCGTCCTCGATCATGTTGAAGACCGCGGGCTGGAAGGGCTGCGCCGTCGCCACCGTCATGGTCGTGCCGTCTGAGTCGATCCCCACCACGTTGTGCCGCCGCGCCACGTCGGGAGAGATCACCTCAAAGAACTTCGACGCCGACTCCTCCAGCCGCGGCTCGGCGCGGAACGCCAGCCCCGTGCGCCTCGACAACAGCTCGAGCGCCACGTGCTCGTCCATCGCCAGGGTCGAGAGCAGCGTGTCCCACGGCTCCTCGTCCGATCCCTCGGCCTGCTGGAACGCGCGGAGCTGATCCCCCGTCACGCGCAGCGGGCCAAAGACCTCCGCCACGCGCGACCACTCCCGCGACAGCACGCCGCCCCGCCCGGACTCCGCCACCCCGCCCGGCGGCTTACTCGCCGGCTTGTTCGCCGGCTTGAGCACCGAGAGTAGGTTGGTCTTTGCGTTGCGACTCATCACACCTTCCTGTTACGCACTCGCCTGTTGCTCACTCGCCTCTTGCTCGCGCGCGAATTCACTTCTTGGGCATCAGCGGATTGCCCAAAGGCAGAGGCGGCGGCAGCGGATCCGACGACTTGATCGGCTCAAAGCCCGGCACCGGCTGGGGCTTCAGCTCCGGACCAGTCAGGCTCGGACGCTCGCCACCCTTGGCCTCCACGCCGGGGACAAAGAAATCCACCAGCACCGGACGCAGCGGGGGCAGATCCTTCTCCATCTCCATCTGCGACTGCGGGCCCGTCGTCAACAGCCGCAGATCTTCAAACGACGGATCGGTCACGATCCGCGGCGTGATGAAGATGTACAGCACCGTCCGCCGCTCGGTCTTGTTGGTGTCCCGGAACAGATAGCCCACCAGCGGGATATCCCCCAGCACCGGAACCTTGCGCACCGAGTCCGTCCGCGCGTTGAGCGTGATCCCGCCGATCACCACAGTCATGTCGCTCGGCACCGTCACCGCCTTGTTGACGATGTTCGCCGTGTTGCGCGGCGGAGGAATCCCGCCCGAACCCGTCCCCTCGAACGCGGACAGCTCGGACTCAACCGCCAGCGTCACCAGATTCCCGCTGATGCGCGGCGTGATCTTCAGGTTCGTTCCCGCCTTCTCGTATCCGGCGAAACTCGTCGTCGTCGTCGACGTTCCCTGATTGCTCTGGGTGGTGGGCTGCTCGTCGATGCGCTCGATGGTCGCCTCTTCGTTGTCGTTCACCATCACCGACGGCTGCGCAAGAATCCGCGTGTCCGTCGTGGTCGCGAGCGTGTTGATCACGAAGGGGACGTACTGGCTCTTGATCACCGCCGCCGTCAAGCCGCCCAGACCGCTGTTCACCGTCTTGGCCGTGTCGATGCCCGCGTTGGCGGGGAACGAGCTCAGCCCGAAGTTCGTGTTCAGCACTCCACCCGACCCGCTCGCGTTGATCAACTGCGTCTCGAACGCAAGACGGAAGTCATCGCCCGCCGTCACCGCGACGATCTGCGCGGTGATGTGGACCTGCGGCCTGCGCAGGTCGATCCTCTCGATGAGCTGCGCGAACTCGCGCTGCTGACGCGCCGGCGCCTTCACAAGCACCTGGTTGTTCGAGGCATCCGCGAGCACGAAGACGTTCTCGCCGCCGGTGAAGCCCACGCCCTGATCGCCGCCCGCCCCGCGAGCGCCGCTGAAGTCCGGTCCAAGGCTGATGTTGACGGGGTTGGGCGTCGCGGCAGGCGTGGCGGGCTGATTGCGCTGATTGCGGGAAGAGCCGCTCGCTCCGGGCAAGAGGCTCGACTGAGCCGCGGGCGTGCGGTTGGTGAGCAGACCGTTGATGATCTCGGCGACCTTCTCGGCGCTGGCAAAGCGCAGCTTGTATTCACGCACGACGATGACATCGCTCTCAAGATCGATGCCCTTGATCAGATCGTCGAGGAGCTTCTGCTGCTCTTCGGTGCCGTAGTAGATGATCGTGCCGCGATCCTCGTCAACGACCATGATCGATCCACCCGCGCCGGCGGTGGTGGCTCGCTGCTGGTTGCGCTGGTTGGGATCAAACTCGCCGAAGAACTGGCCACCGAACTGATTGCCGCGGCGCTCGGCGGAGGTGGTGATGGTCGTCACTTCGCCCAGCCCTCGCTGCTTGGCCAGGTCGGCGATCTGCCTTGCGGCGAGGCCCACTTCGTGCTTCCTCGCGACCAGGCCCGACGGCACATCGATCGTGTCGAGCACCTCGCGCACGCGGTCAACCTCCACGGGCAGTCCGCGGAAGATCAGCGCGTTGCCCGAAGGGTCGACCGTCAGCCGATCGGCGAGATTGTCCAGCGTCGCAAGGCGCGTCTGAGCCTGCATCGCCTGCGACGGATCGCCGCCCATGTTGGGGTTGAACGTCCGCGCCTGCTGCGGCGCCTGGCCGATGAGTTGCAGCGCCCGCTCGCGCGCCACGGGCGCGGAGACGAAGCGCAGCTCCAGCCGGATGAACTTTGCTCGCCCGTACTCCTCGAGCAGCAGGTTGACGAGCGATTCGACGGCGTCGAGCCGCCGCGCGCTGGCGGTGACCACGATCACACCCAGTTCGTCGATGTACGCCGCCGACGCAATCGCGCCGCCGGTGGAGACGCCCGAGGCGCCGGGCTGGCCCGGGTTGGCTCCCGGCATCATGCCGCCGCCGCCACCGCTGGCGCCGCCAAACTGAGCGTCGATTGCCGGCTTGAGGGCGCTGGGCCGAACGTTGGGGGTGGGGATGACGCGCGTACTGGGCGCATCGCCGCCGATGCTGACATCCACCTCATTGATCGCGTGGACCAGGTAGAAGCCTGTCTCGCGATCGCGCGTGATGGTGTAGCCCTGCTGCTCGAGCAGCGCCCGCACCAGCGCGAGGAAGCGGTCTTTGGGCACCGCGATGGGCGCATTGAACGTCACCGACCCGGCGATGCTGCCCTTGACCGCGATGTTCACTTCGAGCTGCTTCGCGAGCATGTCCACCAGCACGCTCAGCTCAACCGGCGCCGCAAACGCCGCCAGCTCCACCATGTCCGACGATGTGCCCAGCGGCGTCTCGGGCGCCCGCTCGCCCGGCGCGCGCGAGGCGTTCCCGGGTGTCGCGGGCGCTGCGCCGGTCTCGGTCCGCGGCGGATTCACGACGCGCGGCGGGAGCGGGGTCGACGTCGCGTCCGACTCCACGGGAGCGGGCAGCTCCTCCCGGCCGTCGCGTGGCGAGGTCGTCTCTGAAGGACGGTCGTCCGCCGGCGGAGTCTCGGGACGCGTCGGGGTCTGCGCCCACGCGACCGAAGCCGCCACGCCCGACGCCACCATCAGCTTCCATGCTGTCCTCGCCCGGATCGGGCTCCGCTCGCTGCTCATGTCTCTGGCTCCGTCACGTCCGGCCACCGCGCCGGCCCAAGTCCGATCGGACCCGGCCCGCCCCGGGTTCTTCTTCGCCCACGCACCCCGCCAACGACGTCCACAGGGTAACACCACCCGGGCTTGCCCGAACGCCTCAACCAGCCGCCCCCGGCAGTCACACGCCCACCCGTCCCGACGTGAAGCGTCGCGGCACGTGCCGAGGTTCGTTCCCGACCTAGAGCCGCCGAGAGACTTCCACCCTTCCGCCGGCGACGTCCTTGATCGCATAGCCCAGGGCCAGCAGTTCATCCCGGATTCGATCGGACGTCCTGAAATCCTTGGCGGCTCGTGCCGCTCGACGCTCCTCAAGCTTGGCGATCACCACCGGATCGGGCGTTGTGCCGGGCAGGAAGATCCCGATCTCCGACCGCGCCGCCTGCGGCCGCTCAAGGTCCAGCACGCCCAGCACGCCGTCGATCAGACGCATCACCGCCGCATCGTCCGCGGTCGGTGCGGCGATGGAACCCACCCACGAGTTCACCGCCGCCATGGCCCCGGCGATGTTGAGATCATCGTGCAGAGCCTGCGCGAACTCGCGCAGCACCGGCAGGTCGGCTCCTTGCAACTGCGTCGCCTTCTGCTCGCCGGCGCTCTCCGCCACGCGGCGCCAGCGATCGACCATGCGCTGCGAATCGGTCAGGCCCTGCATCGTGAAGTTCGCGTTGCTTCGGTAGTGCGTCTTGATCAGCTCAAGGCGAAGGGCCGCGGGCTCGATGCCCTTGGCGAACAGGTCGCGCGCGGTGAAGAAGTTGCCCTTGCTCTTGGACATCTTCGTGCCTTCGACCATGAGGAACCGCGGGTGGAACCACATGGCCGCGTACGGCGCGCCCGCCGGACGTTGGTTGAACGCGCAGCACGACTGGGCAATCTCGCACTCATGGTGCGGGAAGATGTTGTCCTCGCCGCCGGAATGGAGGTCGATGATGGGCGCGGCGTCAGGAATCGTGAGCGCGGCCAAAGAGACAGAAGAGGAGCCACCCACCGGTCCCTTCCCTCCCCCCACCACGGGAGGAGCAGTGAGGCAGAGCCTCGCCGCGGACATGACGGAGCACTCGATGTGCCAGCCGGGATAGCCGGCGCCCCACGGGCTGTCCCACTTCATCTTGTGGCGAGCATCCTCCTTCCAGAGCAGAAAGTCGGCGGGGTGTTCTTTCTGAACCTGGTGCTCGGCGTTGATGCGTCCGCCCTCGCCCTCCTTCAGTCGGTCGAGCGTGTTGCCGCTCAGGCGGCCATAGTCGGGGAAGGACTTGACGCGGAAGTAGACGACGCGCGAGCCCGGCGCTCCGACCACATACGCGTTGCCCTTTTCGATCAGCCGCGCCACCAGCGCGATCATGCCCGCCACGCTCTCGGTGGCGCGGGGCATGAGGGTCGGGTCCTTGTCGGCCTCGAGCGCGAGCTTGAGGCCGAGTCGGCGAGCGTCCTCGCGAAAGCGCGTCTCGTAGAAGCGGGCGATCTGGTACGGATCGCTCGGGTCGAGCGCGGCGGCGGCGTGCGACGTGCCCGACTTCTTGGCTTCCGCTTTCTGCTTCTCGAACTGCGACTCCAGCCGCCTTGCCGCGGCTTCCATCTTGTCCTCGCCCCCGCCGTCGGCATCGCCATCGTCGGTCATGTGCCCCACGTCGGTGATGTTCATGACGTGCGTGACGCGGCGCGGCCCCTTGTGCGTGCCTTGCTTGGTTCCGATCTCGCAGAGCGGAGACTCGATCCAGCGGCGCAGCAAATCCGCGGCGAGAAACGACCGGAAGTTGCCGATGTGCGCGTCGTCGTAGACCGTCGGGCCGCAGGAGTAGAAAGAGATATCGGACGGGTCACGGGGAACAAAGTCTTCGACACGCTTTGTCAGGGTGTTGTAGAGGCGCAAAGGCATGGGCGATCGTACCAGCGGCGTCGGATTCCTGCGGCGAGTTCGTTCGCGGGCCGGTTGGAACAAATTGATTTGCTGGTACGCTGCTCCCGGATCGGTCGCCGGACATCTTTGCCAGGGAGCTGATATGCGCCACGTTCTGGGTTCGATGTTTTTGCTCGCGGCACTGCCGCCACTCGCGTTGGCTCAGGTGCCAATGACGGGTGGTCCGCTGATCACCTCTTCTTCGCCGGGTTTCGACGACCGCTCCGCGCCAAGCACCTACCAGTACGACGAACCGCCGTACATCGGTTGGTTCAGTTCCAGCAGCACCTTGGAGATCGTCGGCGCCAACGCTTTCGATGCCGTCGGGGGCAGCGACCTGCTCACATCGGTCTCCTGCGTCTGGCGCGGCGTCCCCAACGGCAGCACGCAGCGCATCTTCATCTGGCAGGACGACGGCTCGAACAACATCGCCAACGCCCGGCTGCTGCTTGAATTGCCAGTCACCGTCGCGAATACGAACACCACGATCGTCAACACCTATCCGCTCGCGACACCCGTCGCGGTCTCCGGGCGCTTCTACGTCGGCTTCTCTTCGGTGTCCGACGGATCGAACTCGGTGACCGCGTTCCAGGGAACGCCGTCCCCGGCCTTCCCGGACCGAGCCATCGTTGGCGCGGCGACGCCGCCGTTTGTCGCGGCCACCCCAGGCGCCCCCATCGCCCTCTCTTTCCGCACGACCGCGAGCCTTGGGACTCCTGGCTACTTCGCCATCCGCGCCAGCGGCAGCGGCAGCACCTTCGCCTACCAAGGCCGCCTCGCCAACGCCGGACAGAACTACACCGGCAACGCCGACTTCATCTTCACCGTCTACGACAGACAGAGTGGCGGCGCCGTCGTCGGCGTCCCCGTCGCCATCGCCCGCGTGCCCGTCAACGCCGGCGTCTTCACCGTCCAGATCCCCGCCGATCCTTCCTGGTTCGTCAATCAGCCCGATCGCTACCTCGATGTGCAGGTCCGCACGCCCGCCGACGGCACCACCTACACCACCATCACGCCCCGCCAACGCATCGGCCAGGTTCCCGCGGCGATGGTCGCGACGGTGGCACAGTCGGCGCTCACCGTACCCTGGTCGGGCGTCACCAACGTCCCGCCAGGGGTCAACTCCTGGGCCCCGGCCGCCGAAGGCATTTCGTACTCCGCCGGGAATGTGGGCATCGGCACCGCCGCCCCGATCGCGCGCCTTCAGGTCGTTGACGGACCGGACTTCAACCACGCCACCGTCGAATCGTCCAGGAATTCGGGAACCTGGTTCAACCTCGTAAACACCACCCCCAACGGACGGCGATGGTCCCTCATCAGCAGCGGCGCCGGCAACCCCGAGGGCGCCGGCGCCCTCTTGATCCGTGACCAGAACGCGGGAGGCGTCCGCGCCGCCTTCCTGCCCAACGGCAACGTCGGCATCGGAACCACCGCTCCCACCGCGCCCCTCCATGTCGTCGGCACCAACGCCTTCCCGCACCTCCGAATCGGCGCCGCCCCCGAGGCACCCTTCGGCGCGTTCCTCTCCCTCGACGCCACCGCCACCGTCGGCGGCAACGAGTGGGTCATGTACTCCACCGGCGGCTCCGCAGGCGAAGGGCCCGGACGACTGATCTTCCGCAACCTCACCACCACCGCTTTCGGGACCACCTTCACCAGCAACGGCAACGTCGGCGTCAACACCATCAGCCCAGAGCAGCGCCTCTCCGTCAACGGCACCGCCCAGATCATCACCAACGCCGCCGCTCCCAACCTCCTCGCCTTCGGCACCGTCACGACCGCCGAGAACACCGATCTCATCGCCTTCCAGCGCGTCAACATCAACACCACCACCGCGAACAGTTCCGAACTGCGCCTCATCCTCGGCGATGATCCGGCCTCGGGCGTCTCCAACGCCGACTTCTTCACCATCGGCACCCTCCCCGGCGGCACGTGGACCCCGATCTTCGCCTTCCGTTCCGATGGCCTCGCAAGCAGGCCCGGCGGCGGCATGTGGGCCAACATCTCCGACCCGCGCACCAAGCACGACGTCGCGCCCCTCAAGGGCACACTCGATCGCCTCCTCTCGCTCCGCGGCTATCAGTTCCTCTACAACGATGCCGAGATCGCCAACGGCCGCGCACTGCCCGGCCTCCAGATCGGCCTTATGGCCGACGAGGTCGAACGCGTCTTCCCCGACTGGGTCTCCCGCGACAAGGACGGCATGCGGATGGTCACCGAACGCAGCACCACTGCGCTCATGGTCGAAGCCCTGCGCGATCTGCGGGCCGAGAAGGACGAACAGATCCGGCGGCGGGACGAGCAGATCGAGAACCAGGGCCGCGAGATCGAGGATCTCAAGGCGCGTCTTGATCGACTCGAGAAGGCTCTGGAGAAGGCAGCCGAGCGGCGCTGAGCCTTCCTCGCAACTCCATCAACGTGACCGCTCCGAAAGCCCACGCACGGATCGCCCGGCGTCGGTGATGTTCATGACGTCCCTGACGCGGCACGGCACCTTGTTCGTGCCGCTCTTGTTCGTGCCGCTCTTGTTTGTGCCGCTCTTGTTTGTGCCGCTCTTGTGCGCGCCGTCGTTGTGCGTGTGATCGGGACCTGCGATCTCGCAAAGCGGCGATTCGATCCACCGGCGCAGGAGTAGAACGAGATATCGGACGCATCGCACGGGACGAAGTCCTCGACCCGTCTGCTCAGGATGTCGTGCCGGCGGAGGGGCATACTCGATGGTGCCGGTGGAAACGGCCGTCAACCTGCTGGGGTCCTCTGGTAAACTGATGGCACCGAAGAAAATGGTGCCGGAAGTGAAAATCGCCCCGCGGGGCAACCCGATCAGCCAGCAAAACAGCCCGTGAGAAGGAGCCGTTCGATGCCTGCCGCCAATTTCCTGTTCGCTCGGTCCACGCGCGTTCGCTTCGCGATCATGATGGTCTCCGCCACCGCTGCCGCGTGGGCGCCCACGGCTCAAGGCGAGCCGACGGATGAACGCATGCCTCTCGAGCAGTCGGGCGGCTTCGAAGATCGATCAGCCCCCAGCACCTATCAGTACGACGACGGGGTCTTCAATTACGGAGCGGGCGCCAGTGGATCAAGTTGGGATCGATGCGTGATGGTCCGGTTCGACGCGGTCGGTGGCAGCGACTTGATCACGAGCGTGTCGGTGCGTTGGTCGTTCGTTGCCAACGGCCGCCCGGTCCGAATCGCGATCTGGCAGGACGCGGTGGGCAACGGCAACCCCGCCGATCGTGTCTTGCTCCACACGCAGAACGAGGTCGTCGAAAACGCCACCGCGTTGGAGGACGGTCCGTTCGCGGTTTACGCGATCGATCCGCCGGTCGCCGTGAAGGGTGCGTTCTTTGTCGGCGTTTCGTTTCAGGGATCGGGTCTCGAGTTTCCCTTCATCTTCGATCAGTCGCCGCCCCGTCTTTCCAATCGGGTCTTCACCATAACGACCAACGCCCCGCCCCTGAACCTCGCCACCGCGAACTTCCAGGCGACCCAACCCGCCGATTCGCAGGACAGGCCCGGTATCCGAGCAGGCGGCAGCGGGAGCACCTTCTCCTACCAAGGCCACCTCGCCAACGCCGGGCAGAACTACACCGGCAACGCCGACTTCATCTTCACCGTCTACGACAGCCAGAGCGACGGCAACGTCGTCGGCGTCCCCTTGGCCATCTCCAACGTGCCCGTGAACGCCGGCGTGTTCAGCGTGCAGATCCCCGCCGATCCGTCCTGGTTCGTCAATCAGCCCGATCGCTATCTCGACGTGCAGGTGCGTACGCCTCCCGGAATCGGAAGCTACACCAGCATCACGCCCCGCCAGCGCATCGGCCAGGTCCCCGCCGCGATGGTCGCGACGGTGGCACAGTCAGCTCTGTCAGCTGTGTCAGCTCAGTCAGCTGTGTCAGCTCAATCAGCTCAGTCGGCGCTCACCGTTCCTTGGTCGGGCGTCACCAACGTCCCGCCGGGCGTCAACTCGTGGTCCACGATCACCGACGGCATCACCTATTCCGGCGGCAATGTCGGCATCGGCATCGCGTCGCCCGGAAGTCGACTCCACGTCTCTGACTCAAACGCCGTGGTCGCGACCTTGCAGAGCAGCAGCACGGTCGGAACGTGGCTCAATCTGCAGAACACGTCCTCGGGAGGGCTCTTCTGGCGCTTGATCTCCACCGGCAGCGGGAACCCCGAAGGACCCGGCCACCTTCTCATCGGCAACGACGCGCTCGCCGGGGCCCAGAACACCCGAGTTTTCGTGAACGGCACCACCGGCAACGTCGGCATCGGCACCACCACGCCTGAGCAGCGCCTCAGCGTCAGAGGCGGTGCCCAGATCATCACCGGAACCTCGACTCCGAACTTCCTCTCCTTCGGCACCGTCGGCAACACCGTCGGAACCGCCGAGAACTCCGACCTCATCGCCTTCCAGCGCGTCAACATCAACACCACCACCGCGAACAGTTCCGAACTGCGCCTCATCCTCGGCGATGATCCGGCCTCGGGCGTCTCCAACGCCGACTTCTTCACCATCGGCACCCTCCCCGGCGGCACGTGGACCCCGATCTTCGCCTTCCGTTCCGATGGCCTCGCAAGCAGGCCCGGCGGCGGCATGTGGGCCAACATCTCCGACCCGCGCACCAAGCACGACGTCGCGCCCCTCAAGGGCACACTCGATCGCCTCCTCTCGCTCCGCGGCTATCAGTTCCTCTACAACGATGCCGAGATCGCCAACGGCCGCGCACTGCCCGGCCTCCAGATCGGCCTTATGGCCGACGAGGTCGAACGCGTCTTCCCCGACTGGGTCTCCCGCGACAAGGACGGCATGCGGATGGTCACCGAACGCAGCACCACTGCGCTCATGGTCGAAGCCCTGCGCGATCTGCGGGCCGAGAAGGACGCCGCAGCCGCCGCGGCCCAGACGCAGATCGACGCCCTGAAGGCCGACCTTGCTCGGCGCGACGCGGAGAACGCCGAACTGCGAAAGCGTCTCGAGCGGCTCGAAAGGGCCATCAACGCGCGCGAGTAAGGCGAGACCGAGCCAGACCCCCGATCATCCGCGAAAGAAAACGGGCCCGGCTCAAGGCCGGGCCCGTGGGGGGATGCGCTCGAATCAGGCGTGCGTCCGCGCGTTCAGCGGATCGCGTTGTTGGCGTTGAGGCAACCGCCGGTCACCGTCTTGCCCGCAAGGCTCGACAGCGGCTTGGTCGTGCTCAGAATCTTGCTGCGAACCTGGCTGTAGGTCCACGTGGGATTGCGGCTCCAGATCAGGGCCGCCACGCCCGTGACGTGAGGCGTCGCCATCGACGTGCCGTCGAGATAGACGTAAGACGAGGTCGAGCTGTTGTAGCTGCTGGCGATCATGACCCCGGGGGCCGCCAGATCGACGCTGGTGGCGCCGAAGTTGGAGAACGACGCGAGGCGGTTGTCGTTGTCGATGGCGGCGACCGAGATGATGTTGTCCTGCGTGTAGCTGGCCGGATAGGACGGGATCGAGTCGTTGTTGTCGCCACGGCCGTCGAACCCGCCGTTGCCCGACGCCGCGATGATGAGATGCCCGGCGTTGCGCGCGTTGGTGATCGCGTTGGAAAGCGCGGTCGACGCGGCTCCGCCGCCCCAGGAGTGGTTGCTGACGCGGATGCCCTTGCCGACGCAGTAGTTGATGGCGTTGATGGCGGCGGTGGTCGAGATCGAGCCGCTGGCCGATCCGATCTTGAGGGCGGCGAGCTTGACGTTCCAGCAGACGCCCGTGATGCCCAGGCCGTTGTTGCCCACAGCGCCGACGGTGCCCGCGGTGTGCGTCCCGTGGCCGTTGTCGTCGGTGGGGTTGTTGTCGTTGTTGAAGAAGTCCCAGCCGTTGATGTCGTCGACGTAGCCGTTGGCGTCATCGTCGATGCCGTTGCCGGCGATCTCGCCGGGGTTGCGCCAGATATTGGCGGCGAGGTCTTGGTGGTTGAGCAGAATGCCCGAATCAGCCATGCCGACGACGAACGACGAGGAGCCGGTCCAGACATCCCACGCGAGGTTGGCGTCGATGTCGGCGTTTGCCGTGCCGCGATCGCGGTTGACGGTCTGGCCGGTGTTGTTCAGGCCCCACAGCACGCCGTAGAACGAGTCGTTGGGCGTGGCGTTGACGCGATAGATGTAATCGGGCTCGGCGTACTCAACGACGCCCAGTTCACGCCCGATCTCGTTGGCGAGGAAGACCATCGTGTCCACGTCGTCGTAGACCGCGACGTGGCGCGTGCCCTTGGCGTCGAGACTCTGAAGGCTGTGACTCTCCAGCAGTCGCACGAAGATCTCCTGATCCTCGGCGGAGACGCCGTCGACGAACTTGATGATGATCGACGTCGGGTCGCGGTCGAGCTTGGGATTCTGACGCAAAAGCTCGTTGCGGTCCGCACGCCACGCCGCGACGATCGGATCCTCGGCCTTTTGGCGCACCGGGCCGGAGTTCGCGGGGCCGTTGCCCAGAGGCTTGGCCAACGCGGAGAGAGACAGACCGGCCAACAGCGTGAGCGAGACGATCGCAGCCGAGTGATGCTTCATACCTGCTCCTTGGAGGTCTCCGAGACTCAACCCGAGTCTCCCGCACCGACCGGGCGACACCGCTCCGGGGGGTGCGGAAGAAAAAGACTAACACATCCGAATTGGATTGCAAACCGGTGTTTCCCCTCCCCCAGTTGGGCTTGACGCTCCGTGCCAACGGCCAGACGCAACGGCCGAAAGAACGCCCGAAGCAGCGCCCAAAGCATCGCCCGAAGAGAGGCTCCGCACCCTCACCGGCGTGGGCTGCCCGCCTTCAGGTTTTCGCCGCCCATCTCTCTACCATCCCCGCATGGTCGAGATCAAGGTTCGCTACAGCGGCAGCAAGAAGTGTGACCTCCAGCACCCCGAGGGCGCGACGCTCCGCACCGATGCCCCCAAGGACATCGGCGGCGACGCCAGCGCGTTCTCGCCCACCGACCTCGTCGCCAGCGGGCTCGCCTCGTGCATCCTCACCACCATGGCGATGTTCGGCGAGCGCCACGGGATCGATCTCACCGGCGCGACCGCGACGGTCGAGAAGCACATGAGCCAGCCGCCAGCGCCCCGCCGCATCGCGCGGCTGCCCGTCATCGTCACCCTGCCCGCCAGTGTTCCAGTGGAGATGCGCGAGCGCCTCGAACGCGTCGGACACTCCTGCCCAGTCCACGCCAGCCTGCATCCGGAAGTGGATGCGCCGATCACCTACGTCTATGCCTAGAGGCCTCGGCCGCCGCAACGCACGGCTGCTCAGCGAACGTCCCAGAACATCCCGGGGAATGTTCGAGCGCGGAAGAGCCTCTGAGCATTTCTCACACGAAACAAACACAACGCGCAGGTCCGATCGCTTGGCGCATCGAGTCACTCTCGATAGCATGACCGCCGCCATTTCCGGCGCCGAAAGGGACTTTGATGAAGCGTTTTGTTGCCCCGGCCCTCGGCCTGCTCGTTGCACTCACCTCGAGCGCTCTCGCCCAGACCTACTTCGGCCCTGATCAGATGATCATCCCGGTCAACGCCGCCTCGACGGGTGGACGCGCGGGGATTTATCCGAGCACGATCAACGTGAGCGGCGGGCCGGCGAGGATCCAGGACATCACCGTCACGCTGACAAACATGCAGCACGGCGCGCCGTCGGATTTCAACGTCCTGCTGGTCGGTCCGCAGGGTCAGAAGGTGCTCCTGATGCGCGGCTGCGGCGGCAACCAGGCGATCACGCAGACGACTATCAACTTCAATCAGAACGCCCCGGCGTCGCTCACGTCCGGCGGCAGGATCCTGCCCGGCACCTACAAGCCCACGCAGTTTGGTGCCGTGCCGCTGCCGTCGCCGGCCCCCGGCACGCCTTATGACACGTCGCTCGGCGTCTTCACCGGCACCAACGCGAACGGCGCGTGGACCCTCTACGTCTGGGACGACTTCAACGACGGCGCGGGAGGCGCGATCAACGGCTGGTCGCTGAACTTCACCGGGCAGACGCAGACCTCGTTCACCTATCAGGGCGTGCTCGAGAAGGACGGCACGCCGATCAGCGGCAACGCGAACGTCCGCTTCACGCTCCACGGCGGCGCGGTGAGCTCGGCGGTGGATCAGCCCATCGCGGGCCCGATCTTCCGCTCGTTCACGGAGCTGGAGAGCGGGCTGTTCACGACCGATCTGGACTTTGGCAGCGCCGTGTTCACGCCGCGGGAACTGTGGCTGCGGATCGATGTCGAGTCGCCCCCAGGTTCGGGCTACACGCCGATCTCGCCCCGCACGCGACTGGCCATCGTGCCGATTGCGGGCCGAGCGCTGAACGCCGACAAGGCAACGACGGCCGATCGGGCGACGACGGCCGATAGCGCAACGACGGCCGGCAGCGCACCTTGGAGCGGAATCACGGGTGTGCCAGCCGCGATCGCGAACGCGCCGCGAGTCTTCTCGCTCATAAACACGAGCCCACTCACGTCCGTCAATCCCGCCACCGAGACGCAATTGGCGTACACGGTTCTCAATTCGAGCGACTTCCAGGCGGGCGTGGCGGTCGTGGACTTCTCTCTCAGCGGCTTCACGAACGTGCCCCAGACCGGCTTCCAGTTCCGGTTCCGCATCGGCAATACCTTTAGTTCGCCCATCAACTTCTTCTTCAATGAGGCCGGCGTGCACCACTCGTTCTCCGGCAAGGTGGTGATCCCCGTGCCCGCCGGGGTGCAGACCTGCAGCATCTGGGTGACCCGCACGTTTGGCAGCGGAAGCTTCCAGTCCGATTCGGGCGACACCGTCAGCTACACGATCCTGAATCTCCGCCAGTAGTCGACGCCGCCCGTGCAGACGGCCTCGGGTACGATCGCGCCCCCGGGCGGTCGCGGATGCCGCTCGGTTCCACGCGCTCGACGAGAGAAGCCCATGCCCTCCCTCGACATCGTCTCCAAGATCAACTTCGCCGAACTCGACAACGCCATCAACAACGCCAAGAAGGCGGTGATGGCCCGCTTCGACTTCCGCGGCAGCCACACCGAGATCGAGATCGTCAAGGAAGGCGAGAAGAAGCAGCCGGGCATCAAGCTCACCGCCGACGACGAGGGCAAGATGAAAGGCCTCAAGGAGATGTTCGAGTCCGCGTGCCTCAAGCGCGGCTTGCACGTCCGCTCGTTTGAATGGGGCGAAGTCGAAGCCGCGCTGGGCGGCAAGGTGAAGTGTCAGGCCAAGATCAAGAACGGCATCGAGCAGGAACTGGCCAAGTCCATCGTCAAGATGATCAAGGACACCAAGCTCAAGGTCCAGGCCTCGATCCAGGGCGACGAGATCCGCCTGAGCGGCAAGCAGATCGACGACCTGCAGTCGATCATGGCGATGCTGCAGAAGTCGGTCGATCTCCCGCTGCAGTTCGTGAACATGAAGCGGGATTGAGCGCCCGACCGAGCCGCGAGCACCGCGACAGCCGGGCGATGCTCCTCCCACCGCCGCCGAGAACGCGGAGCTCAAGGCTCGGCTGGAACGGATGGAGAGGGCGATCGGTCAGAAGCCGTGAGGGCTTGATCGCTTCATCGGCGGGACGCGAGGTCTGACGAACAGGGACCGAGAACCGCGGCTCCAGCCGGCCAGTTTCCGCGGAATCCCGGGCGCTTCTCTAGGGAATCGCGCATGGTTCGGATAGCATCGCGATCGGGAACTTCGCGAACCGCGGAGCCGATGTCGCCGTGGCGATGATGGTGTTGTCTCGGTCGTTCTCGCCCTGATCGGAGTTCATCCATGATCCGTTGTGCCGCGTTGGTTGTGATGTGCGCTGCGTTGGCGGCTCCGTTGGCGTTGGCTCAGGTGATGTACACCAGCCAGAGCCGATCGATCGCCGCCGCGGCCGGCGGGGCGAACCCCGGCAGCATCGAAAGCGCTGCGCCAGACTTCGAGCCGTGGTCCGAGACGGTCTCTCGGTCCTTCGACTTTGGCTTTGTGAACAGCCAAGCCAGGCAGGCATCGCAGCTCGGGCCGCTCGAAGCATCCCTGAGCCACTCCGTGCAATCACGGGTCGTGGGCAGCGGCACCGGCGCCAGCGCCAGCGCCTCGAGCAACTGCACGTTCACCTTGACGCCGCTGGTCACTCGGACGGCGAGGATTCAAGGGACCGGCGCACCGGGTTCGGGCTTTAGCCTGATCGGGCCGGGTGTCAATCTCACGCAGTCCGCCGGCGCGAACGGCTCGACGTGGGATGTGTCGGTGGTACTTCAGGCCGGGCAGTCCTATACGTTCGCATCGTCGTTGTCCGGCAGCGGCAACTACCAAAGCGCGTTGGACCTGACGCTGACGTTCGCGGTGCAGAGTCACGTCTTCTCCTATCAGGGAGTGGTGCGAGACGCCTCGGGTCAGCCGATCTCGACGCCGACAGATATGGAGTTTCGGCTCTTCAGCCATCCAACCCTCGGGGACGGGCAAGTTGGACCGACGGTGACAGCCAACGCGGTTCCGGTGACGAATGGCGTGTTCACGCAGACGCTTGACTTCGGCGATGTCTTCAATGGCGAAGCGCGGTGGCTTGAGGTGCGGGTGCGCAATCCGGCGGGGAGCGGTGCGTTCACGCCGGTGCTGCCGCGGACGTTGATTCTCAGTGTTCCCTATGCGAGCAACGCAGCGCACGCGATCACCGCTACGAAAGCGGAGTATGCCCCGTGGTCGGGACTTTCGGGCGTGCCGGCGAACGTGAGGGACGCGTATTCGCCGTGGCTCGTCGCCAACGGCGGCATCAGTTTCGCGGACAGTGTCGGCATCGGCTTGCCCGCGCCGCTGGCCAAGCTCGAGGTGAACGCGGTCAACCGGGACGGCTTGTATGTGCACACCAACAACTCGTCGCCCTGGGCGATCCGCATCGGCAACGACGCCGTGGCGGACCAGAACTTCAAAACCGGCATGTACGTGGCCGACACCGGCCTTTTCCGCGTGACCACGCGCGCCGGGAGCCCGAACGGAACCTACGCGCAGCTCGGGACCAACGGCGTCTGGACCGCGCTCTCGGATGCGAGGCTCAAGTCCGATGTCACGCACGCGGACGGGCTGCTCTCCGCCGCGCTGCGACTGCGTCCGGTGAGCTTCAAGTGGCTCGCCGACGGCCCGCGCGGCAAGGCGGACTTCGGCCTGATCGCCCAGGAAGTGAGGGACGTGCTGCCGGTGCTCGTGACCGGCGATGAGGACAAGGACATGTTGACGGTCAACTACTCGCAGCTGAGCGTGGTGGCGATCGGCGCGATCCAGGAGCTCAAAGCCGAGAACGACCGCAAGCAGCGGGAGATCGACGACCTGAAGGCGCGCCTCGAGCGACTGGAGGCCGCGCTTGCTCGGTGAATCTCGTCACCACGCCGCTCCAGAGCCCGAGCTATCGGACGATCGCGTTTCGCACGGCATTCGATAGACTCTGACCGAGCGACACACTCGAAGGGCACACCCCTCCGAAGCGTCCGCCTCGCGAGGAGAACGCACGTGCGATCCATGCTTGTTTCGTTGCTGGCCTTGGCCGCGACCGCGGCCTCACCCGCCGCCGCCCAGACCGGCTCGGCGTTCACCTACCAAGGCCGCGTCACGCTCGACGGCGTACTCCTGGACGGGACCGCGACGATCCAGCTTTCGCTCTGGAGAGATGCGTTCTCCGGCAACATCGCCGATCGCATCGGCAACGTCCAAACACTCAACAACGTGCAGATCCGCGACGGCGTCTTCAGCGTCGTCGCCAACTCGCTCTCCGAGTTTGGGACCAACCCGTTCAACGGCGAGGCCCGGTGGCTGCAGGTGGTCGTCAACGGGCAAACCATCTCGCCTCGACAGCCGATCCTCAGCACCCCCTACGCCTCGGGATTGAGCGGGGGCGGCGGGGCACAGAACAACTCCAGCGGCACCACGACCTTCTCCTTCACGAACCTGAACACCAACACCACGTCGGCCTCTGCCAACACGCTCGCGGTCCGGCGCGGCACTCCGAGCGGGATCTCGCTGACCGGCTACTTCCCCGGAGCACTCTTCGTCGATACCGCCAACATCAACGGCATCGTCGCCACGACGTCGTCCTCATCCGCCTACTCCATCTTCGGATTCTCGACCGGCACCAACGGCAGCGGCGTCGCAGGTCGGGCCACCGGAAGTAGCGGCCTGGGGGTCTTCGGCGAAGCGACCGAGGCCGGCGGAACCGCCGTCTTCGGCCTGGCATCCGGCGGCGGATTCGCAGGCCGCTTCTCCGGCAAGGGGCTCTTTACAGGCAACCTCGGCGTCGGCGGCGCGGCGCCCGACACGCCCCTGAACATCAACGTCGGCTCGAACAACCTCGTGCAGTTCCGCCTCGATCAGTTCATCCCGGGCGTCAACATCAACAACACCGGCGGCAGCGCGGGCATCCTGCGCCTGCGCAACGCGCTCGAGATCTGGCCCAGCGACAACGCCGCCCGCCCCGGCAAGCTCGACGTGCGCAACACCAGCGGCAACGCGACCGTCGTCCTCGACGGCGCGAGCGGCAACATCAGCGCCAACAACCTGCCGGGGATCGCGTACACGCAGACTTTCCGTGATCCCCGAAATCCGTCCACCGCCATCCCCGTCAGCACCGGCTTCGTCACCGTGGACACACTTTCGGTGAATGTTCCCGCGGCCGGTGCCCTGCTGGTCACAGCCACCGTCAACATCAGCGCGAACGCATTCATCTCTGGCTCTGGAGAAATCCCGCAGGGCTACTTCAAGCTCGACGACACGTCGAGCGGCAACGCCGTGCAACTGACCGAGGTCCGCGTGAATTCGCAGGGCGCGTTGGTCGTGGGCACTATCCAGATCGCCACGATCTCCTGGGTTGTGCCCGTCTCGGGGCCCGGTGTCAGATCATTCAAGACGACGATCACGAACCCAGGGTCGCAAACCTTCTTCTACTGGACCAGCTCGCTCAACGCTCTGTACGTGCCCAAGACCTACTGACGCCGGCGTCGCCGGCTCACAGGCCCACCTCGCTGAACCAAGCCTCGCACCGACGCCAAGATGCCGATACCGCGGCCCGTCCCGGCGTTCACACACGCAGACCGCAGGTGCCTCGGTCGATCCATTCGATTCGACGCACAGCCGCCGCAGAACGGCGAATAGTCCGAGAATAAATGATCCAGGTGCGCAGAATAGAAGATTCGCGCTGCCGGATGGGTTGGGGTACCATGCACGTAGAGATACGCACATTCAAGCGGTGAATGCGCGCCGCGTTGAACGATGCGTCTGGGAGGATCATCCATGTTCACGCGGGTCGTTGTGTGCTTCCTGATCGCGATGCTGAGCGCCGCCGCATCGGCCCAACTCGTAAGCCGAACACTCTTCACCTATCAGGGGCGCCTTGAATCGAACGGGGCCCTGTACACCGGTCAGGCGGACTTCATCGTCACGCTGCACGCCACCAGCACCGGCAACTCGATCGTGAGCGGACCGCTGGCGCTGAACAATCAGCCGGTGCAAGATGGGGTGTTCACCCTTCAGCTCGACTTTGGCGTCCTCGAGCCGCGCGTTCGGCGGTTCATCGAAGTGCAGGTGCGCGCGCCGGCGGGCTCGGGCAGTTTCGTTGCGCTCACGCGCCAACCGATTGACTTGGTTCCCCGCGCGGCGTCGGCGATCCGCGCAGAGAGCGCCGAGCCCTTCAACCTCGCGTTCAATCCCAACCCCGTCACGCTCGATCAGCAGCAGCTCGATGCGTCCTTAGGCGTGAGTTCAACCAGCGTGTGGCAGTCGTTCCGAGCGAGCCAGACCGGCGAGCTGACGCACATCGCGGCCTACCGACTCGGCAACTTGACCTTCACCAATGCGACTCTTCGCCTCTACGCGGGAACGGGAGTCGGCTCCACGCCCATCTACACGCAAACGATCTCGCTTCCCCCCGTCGTTGGCGAAATGCTCGTGTCGCTCGTGCGGCCGGTGCCGCTCACCCAAGGCAGCACCTACACCTTCGAGCTTTCCTTTGGTGCGAACTCTGCGTCCCTCGGCAGTTCTCTCGGGAACGCCTACCCCGACGGTGAGGCCTCGGTGGCAGGTCGTGACCTGTACTTCAAGACCTTCTTTGGTGCGCCGACCGGCGACGTCTCGCTGCGCTCGCGGTTCTTCGGGGTCAACACTCCCGTACCGGCCGCCCCTTTGCATGTCAGCGGCGGCAACGTGCTGCCGCACGCCCAGATCGCGGCCACATCCGAGGCCCCCGCCGGCACAGCACTTTCGCTCGACGCGACGGCGACGCCCGGCGGCAACAACTGGTTGCTTCTGTCGACCGGCGGAACCGCGACCGAGGGCCAGGGACGCTTCGCCTTCCGCAGCCTCACCACCGGCGCCTACGGACCCGTCATCACCAGCAACGGAAACCTCGGCCTCAACACCTTCAGCCCCGAGCAGCGACTCACCGTCAACGGCACCGCCCAGGTGCTGACCGGCACAGGCAGCCCCAACTACCTCGCCTTCGGTGCCGTCTCCCCGTCGGAGAACACCGACCTCGTCGCCTTCTTCCGCGTCAACCAGAGCACCGCAGGCGGAAACGCCTCCGAACTCCGCCTCAACCTCGGCGACGACCCCAACACCGGCTTGAACAACCTCGACTCTTTCAGCGTCGGCTCCACCTCTGCGGGAGTCTGGATCCCAGCGGTCTCTTTCCGCTCCGACGGCGCCGCCTTCAAGCCGGGCGGTGGAACGTGGGCCAACCTCTCTGACCCGCGCGCCAAGCACGACGTCACACCCCTGCAGGGCACGCTCGACCGCCTGCTCTCGCTCCGCGGGTATCGCTACTTCTACAACGACGACGCGATCCGCAGCGGCCAAGCGCTGCCCGGCCTCCAGATCGGTCTCATGGCCGACGAGGTCGAGCGCGTCTTCCCCGACTGGATCACACGCGACGCCAACGGCACCCGCTTCGTCACCGAACGCTCCACGACGGCCCTCATGGTCGAGGCTCTGCGCGATCTCCGCACCGAAAAGGACGCCGAACTGCGCACGCTGCGTCAGCTTCTCGACGAAGAACGTCAGAAGGTTCGCGATCTGGAGAACCGCCTCAAGCGCCTCGAAGCCCTCGTTGACTAACCCGCGGCAAGACGACCGATGGGCTTCATCGCCGAGTCGGTCGGCAAGCGATTCCCCGTGGTCGCGGCGGTTGTTGCCCGCGGCCGCGTCATGGGCACAGACGATTCCCGCATGAGTTTCTTCGCGTTGCGGGGCATGCGCCGTCGGCAGGACCGCCGCGACCGGACGCAGATCGATCGCCTCGAAGCCCGCCGCGGCTGAATCGGCACCTGCGACGCCGCCGAAGTCAGGATGCCGATGCCGCAGCCTCGGCCTCCCCCGACGTTCATACACTCTGGCCGCATGTCTTTCCCCCCCATCAACCCGAATCTCGACGGCCCGGTCCTCACCCAGCGCATCCCCTGCTGGCCCTACGCGGACCCCAAGGGCCGCCACATCGTCTCCTACGACGAGTACGTGCAGACCGGCGGCTACGAGGGCCTCAAGAAGGCCATCAGTCTCAAGCCCGATCAGGTCACCGACGAGGTGAAGAAGTCCGTGCTCCGCGGCCGCGGCGGCGCGGGATTCCCCACCGGCCTCAAGTGGACCTTCCTTCCCAAGCTCACCACCGACGAACACGGCAACGAGGCCGACCCCGGCCAGCGCTACCTCGCCATCAACGCCGACGAGTCCGAGCCCGGCACCTTCAAGGACCGGCTGCTCATGGACTTTGACCCGCACCTGCTGCTCGAAGGCATCGCCATCTGCTGCTACGCCTGCCGCATCAAGACCGCGTACATCTTCATCCGCGGCGAGTACCACCACCAGGCCAAGGTCCTCGAGAACGCCCTGAAGGAGGCCTACGCCAAGGGCATCTTCGGCGGCAATGGCCTGCTGAACGGCGCCTCCACCGGCCGCGGCGGCGCATTCAAGGTGGATTGCTACGTCCACCGCGGCGCGGGCGCGTACATCTGCGGCGAAGAGACCGCGCTCCTCGAAGGCATCGAGGGCAAGCGCGGCTGGCCCCGCATCAAGCCGCCGTTCCCGGCCATCAAGGGCCTCTTCGGCCGCCCCACCATCATCAACAACGTCGAAACCCTCGCCCACCTGCCCAGCATCATCACCCGCGGGGCCGAGTGGTTCATGAAGCAGGGCGTCGTCAGCAAGATCCCCAACTCGCCCCCCAGCCACGGCACCAAGCTCATGGGCGTCAGCGGGCACGTCAACCGCCCCGGCGTCTTCGAGCTCGAACTCGGCATCACCCTGCGCCAGCTCGTCGAAGACCCCAAGCTCTGCGGCGGCATGCGCGGCGGCAAGAAGTTCAAGGGCGCCATCGCAGGTGGCATCAGCATGGGCATCCTCGGCCCCGATCAGTTCGACGCCGAGATGGATTTCGACATCGGCCGCAAGTACAACGTGCTGGGTCTGGGCACCGCCTGCCCGACCGTCTTCGACGAAGACACCGACATGGTCGCCGTCGCCCGCAACATCGCCCGCTTCTTCAAGCACGAGTCCTGCGGCCAGTGCACCCCCTGCCGCGAAGGCTCGGGCTGGCTGTACCAGCTCCTCAGCCGCATCGAAGAAGGCAACGGCAAGACCAAGGACCTCGACCTCGCGCTCGAGATCGCGACCAGCATGGGCAGCATGCCCGGCACCACGATCTGCGGCCTCGCCGACGGCAACAACTGGGCCGTGCGCACGATCATGAATAAGTACCGCGAGGAATTCGAGTCCCGCGTGAAGCCGACGTTCGTGCCGGTCAAGATGACGGTGGGGGCGGGGGCGAGGTAGTTCATGCCTCTTCAGATCGTCATTGCTTCGCTTCTGTTGGCTGGCACGGCGGTGATCGCAGAGCCGCCCACAGATCAGAAACAAGGCGAGCATCAGGTGGACACCGATAAACCAGCGATTGCTCGGCTGGCACAACTTTGGAAAGACCTTGATCGATCGCGTCTCGATCCGCTCTTGGTCGTGAAACCGTTGGAGCCGACTCTCGTTTTGGATGAGTCGACGCCTGGCTACGGCACCGAGGCAGAGTTGGTTGCCACACTGGTCGAGTTCCAGCCGAAAATCAAGCAGCTCATCGAGGTATCGGCTCTGCCGATCGAGCAGTTCGGACCGGCTCCCGACCTCAACGACGAGAATCCGAACGCGCACATGGAGTATCCGCGCGCGTGGATTCAGAACTATGTCCGAATTCTCTCGGCGGATGCGTCGAGATTGTGGGAGGAGCGGCAGGCAGACGACGCCGTGGCTCGGCACGTTGCGATTTTCCGCTTCAGCTCGTGGCTCTTCGCACAGCGCGATGACTCGCTTTGTCGATCAACGGCGACAGGTATGGTCATGCTCAACTGCAAAAAGCTCATCGCGAAGCTCGATGACGGCATGGATCGTGCAATGTCGCCTGCAGCCGTGAAGATGCTCGATGACGCGATCGCGGTCTTCGATAGCAAGGATCCAGGTGACCTGCTGGCGACGTGGGCAGACTCTGCACAGGATTCCGTTCGATGGTTTCGTGCCGAACTTGCGGGCGAAGATGCCCCGAAGCGGTACGCCAAGTATCTGCGCGAGTACGGCGTCTTCAGAGGGTCGCCGAACCTCCTGATGGCGGTCGATCCTCGCGCGAAGGAAGCCTTGGCGGACTTTGACGGCCTACTTCCCGAGAAAGAAACCGCTGATGAAGTTCTCGAAATGTCGCGCGATCAACTGATAGAAGCCCTCGACCAGGCAGAGAAGTTGATCGAGCCGACACAACGGGCTCTCTTGGCTGAAGACCGACAGGCGATCCGAGAGATCGCGACGCGCGTGAAGGCCGATCGCACCCAGCTCGCACACTCGATTGTGGGGCCAGCGGGGGCGATACTCAGTTTCTCCCTGAACACACGTGAGGCGATCCAGACCGTACAGAAGCGGCTGGACGTTCGCGTGAAGTAACGGTTGCGACTCTGCTTGACAGCGACATCGTCTGCCCACCCGCTTGATCTGCCGCATTCACGTCAGAGCAACGCTCCGACCTCCATGGAAATCGACGTATCGGCCACGCATGGCTGCATCCGGCCGCGATAATCTCGCATGCCCGACATGCTCCACCACCTCCCCACCATCCGCTCCCTCTTCCCCGGCCTCTCATCTGACCCCTCCACCGGCACCATCATGCTCGACAACGCCGGCGGGTCGCAGTTGCCGCGGGTGGTGATTGACGCGGTGCGGGAGTGCATGTAGAAGTCGCTCGTGCCGGTGAAGATGACGGTGGGCGCCGGGGCGAGGTAAGGCCCGCCCGGCGTCTCCCACAATCGCAGGTCAAGCACCGCGTGCGCGGCTCGGCCGTTACTCCACCCGCTTGCCCGAGAAGACGCCGTTGGGCTGCAGGAACTCGACCTCGGCGGCCTTGGCGTCCTGCGCACCCTCGGGCATCTTGAAGCGCACGCGGAAGCCGTCGAGTCCCTTGAGACGGAACGTGTTGTCGCGCGTCGGGATCAGTTCGTAAGCCGGCTGTCCGGGTACGATCGCGGTGAGCGTGGAGTCGGTGCGTGCGATGCTGACGCGCTGCGTGCCCATCAGCAGGTAATCGCCGACAAACCGCTCAAGCACCGCCGGATCGCGCAGCGACCGATCACCCAGCCGCCGGAACGTGATCATCTCGACGCTCGGATCCATGGTCGCGCGCACGCTCTCGACATCGCCGTCGGGGCTGAGCAGGAACTGCACGCGGAACGAGTCGAACGTGCGGTCCGCCGCGTTCTTTGTGCCCTTGAAGACATCAAAGTGCCAGTGCTCCAGCGGCGTCGTGATCGCGTTGTAGGTGAACGACAGCGCCTCCGCCTGCGTTGTCCCGCTCGGCGGGAGGAGATTCACCCGCAGCACGCCGTAGCCGGGATGCTCGTACTCGCCGACAAACTCGGCGAGCGGGACCGAGGGGCGGGTGCCTTCGCGGCGCGTCTCGCCGAGCTTGTCCTTGGCTTGCTTGCCCTGGGAGCGTGCGACGGCTCGCGTCTCGAGCGCGCGGGCGCTCCAGTCTTGCTGCTCAAGACCCAGCAGCCGATCTGTCGCGTGGCGGACGATGAGCCCGGGCAAGGCCGTGCCGTTCTTGTTGGCCAGGACGACGATGCCCACGCCGTCGGAGGGGAGCAGCGTCACGAGCGCGGAGAAGCCGTCGATGTTTCCGCCGTGGTGCACGCGCCGGTGCCCTCGGTACACGTCGACGAACCAGCCCATCGCGTATCCGACGGGCACGATCTCCGGGCTCTCGGGCGAGCCGCCGCCCATCGCCATCTGAGGCGTGTGCATATCGCGCATGAGTTCGGCGCCGAGCAGGCGCGTCCCCGCGCCGGGCAGGCCCGACCCGCGTGCCAGTTCGCCGTCGCCGAGGTTGAGCATCGCCCACGCGGCCATCTCGCGCACGCTCGACGCGATCGATCCCGCCGGGCCCATGATGCTGATGTCGCGGAAAGCCATCGGCTCGACAACAAAGGACTCGTCATCCTCGCGGTACCCGCGCGAGAAGTCGGCGTCCTTCTCCATGTCCGCGATGGTGAAGACCGAACGCTTCATGCCCAGCGGCGTGAAGATCCGCTCGCGCACATTCTCTTCCCACGTCTTGCCCGTCAGCCGCTCTCCGAGCACACCCGCCGTCAGGTACATCAGGTTGTTGTACTGCCAGGCTTCGCGCAGATCCTTGCTCAGCTTCAGGTGGGCGATGCGCTCCACCAGTTGCTGTCGCGTCACTCCCTGCGCGTTGTACCACGTCAGGTCATGCCGGGGCAGGCCGGAACGATGCGTCACCAGATCGCGCGCCGAGATACGCGACGTGATCGCTGCGTCGGCGGTGCGGAACTCGGGCATGAAACGCGTCACGGGCGCGTCCCACTCCAGGCGTCCCTGATCGACCAGAGTCGCCAGAACGAACGACGTGAAGGCCTTGGTTGCCGACCCGATCGGGAAGAGCGTGTCTTCGGTCACGGGCTTCTTGCCTTCCACGTCCCGCAGCCCAAAGCCGCGGGAGAAGACCGTCTTTCCGTCGCGGACGATCGCGACCGCGACGCCAGGAACATCCCAGGCCGCCCGGGCCTCCTCGACCCATTCACCAAAGCCTGCGAGCGCATCGGCGCTCGCCTCGGCCGCGCCGGGAGCGCGGGTGAGTTCGAAGGGGAAGGTTGCGCCGCCCTGCTTGAAGTCGCCCTTGAGTGTCGTGCCGTCGATCGTGCCGGAGAAGGTCGGCGAGCCCGGCACGCCGCGGATCGAGAAGGTCGCCTTCGCCCCGTCGCGCGTGATCTTCTCGAGGGGCAGGTCTTTGGCCCCCTGGGCCGGGATGCTGATGACTCCGGCGTCGTCCGCGCTGAAGTCCAACTGCACCGCGAGCTTGGTGCCGGGCAGCGAGATCGAACCCTCCCAGCGTCCCGTCAGCGAGACCGCCTCTGGCGCGGGCGCGTCCGCGAGCGCGTCCTGCGTGATGTGAAGCGAAAGAACACCCGCGCCCAGGAACGTGCCGGCCCCGCTCATCACGACCGACAAGCCGACGACGCTCGTCAGCCGCAACCCCGCTCCCGACCGTCCGCTTGTGGTCTTCATGGCCGCTCCTTGTTCCTGTCAATTGGTGAAAACAGACTTCCGATTTCACTCATTGTACCACGGCGCGCCACCCCGGGCCCGGGTGTTCGTGTCGCCGCCTCGAAACGAGCGTCCGCCCGTTCGCACGCCACACTCGATCGCGGGCATCAGGCCTTGCGTTCAGGCGTCGCGCCCGACACGCCGCCCGCGCCGTCGGCCGACGCGTCAGCCGCCCCGGCAGGTCCGCGCGACTGCTTCCAGACCAGATAGGTCCACAGGAAAACGGGCGTAAAGAAGATCGACGCCACGGGCCAGATCAAGAACTGCGGCAGGCCCGAATAGATCGCCACCAGCACGCAGAGCGTCCAATATGCCAGACAGACCGGCACCGTCACCCAGCGCGGCGTCAGATGTGCGAGCCTTTGCGTCGCCTGACGCAGAGGCTCGCCCTTTTCCTTCACAAGCGCCGTCAGCTTCCGCGCCCACAGAAACTCGCTCGCCAGAATCGCCAGCCCCAGCGGGCCCAGCACGCTCAGGCCCGGCCCGGGCAGGGGCGAGATGATGATCCCGAAGATGATCACGCTGGTGCCGGCGATCAGCACCCAGATCCGGCGGCTGTTGCGCCGCACGATCTCGGCGAGCCGCGCCTCCGTCGCCCGCGCCAGCTCCACCTTGGTCCGCACGACGAGATAAATCAGCACGCACGCCAGCGCCGCCAGCAGTACGAGCTCGAACCAGAAATTGAAGATCGGAAGCGACACGCCCCGATTGTTCGCCGACGCCCGAAGGCAGGACGGCCCGGCCCCGAACAGGTGCACGAAAACTTCGCGCTACGCGGATGTTGCTCGCTCACCCAGACTCGAGACGACCCGAGCGACCTCCTCGCGCCAGTCGGGCAGGTCCCCGACGATGCGCGTCGCCCTGTCGGTGTCGAGCACGCTGAAGGCCGGTCGGCGCGCCGGGCGCGGATACTCCGCGCTCGCGCACGGCACCACGCGCGTGCGCAGCCCGAGACAGTCGACGACGCGCTGCGCCAGTTCGTGCCATGTGCAGCGCCCGCCGCCCGCCGCGTGCACCACGCCGCGCGCGCCGCCGGCAAGAAGGCCCATGGACACGCGAGCGAGCGTGGAGGCCTCGGTGGGCCGTCCGTGCTGATCGGCCACGACGCGCAGGTCCTCCCGCTCGCGCGCCAGGGCGGCGATGGTGCGCACAAAGTTCCGGCCCGTGTGGTGATAAACCCACGACGTCCGCACGATCAGCGCGTCGCATCCCGACGCCAGCACCGCACGCTCACCCGCCAGCTTGCTCCGCCCGTACGCGTTGAGCGGGCCGGTCGGAGCATCCTCGGGATAGCCCCGCGGATACGTCTGCGCATCTGCCGCCGAGCCGCCAAAGACGTAATCGGTGCTGTAATGCACCAGCGTCGCGCCCGCCTCGCGGCATCGCTCCGCCAGCAGCCCGGGCCCGGCCTCGTTCACAGCGAACGCGCCCGCCTCATTCTTTTCCGCTCCGTCCACATCCGTCCACGCGGCGCAGTTCACAAGCGTGCCCACGTCCTCCGCGAAGACACGCTCAACACTCGCACGATCGGTCAGATCGCACACACCACGCGTCAACGCACGATGCGGAATGCTCCGACGCGCAAGCTCCGCGGCCCACGCGCCGCCCACCATGCCACCCGCGCCCAGCACCACAAACGGCGTGCGCAGCGAGCGCAGATGGATGTCCGGCACGTCGGACTGACCGCGCACACCACTCATCGGAAGACCACGCCCCACTCAAACCACGCGGGCTCGTTGTGCGGGCGTCGCTCCTCGTCGGGGCGTTCGGGGTTGTACGCATGGGTGACGTAGTAGAGCAGGCTGGCGGGCTCGTGCCCCACCGTCGCCGCCCCGTGCCACAATCCCGGCGGGATCAGCACCACCGCGGGCCGGTGCTCGCCGATGACCGCGCTCCACGCGCACTCGTCCAGCTCGACATCGTTGCTGCGCAGGCCCTTGGGCCGGTGCACGCCCACCTTGAGATCGCCGCGGACGCAGAGCCAGAAGTCCGTCTGCAGCGCGTGCCGATGCCAAGCCTTCACGACGCCCGGATACTGCAGCGACACGTTGATCTGACCCGTCGCGCTCAGAATGCCCTGCATCTGGTTCATGAGCGACCAGCCGCGATCATCGGCGAAGATGGCGGTCGGAACAAGCAGCGGCTGGCGCAGCTCGAGCGTGCGCTGGTGCGCCTCGATCAGCGTGCCAGTGAAGACCGGAATGGCGCTTGTGCGGATCATGAGTCGATGACTCCCGGGGCGTCTCAGGCCCGTTCGGGCAGGTTGGCGCCGCCATCGGCCACGAGCGTGCCGGCGCGGAAGAGGCTTTCGAAGGTGCCCGCGTCGGTCCACCAGCCCTCGAGCACGTCGGCCGTGAGTGTTCCGCGCCGGAGATACTCGTTGTTCACGTCGGTGATCTCCAGCTCGCCGCGCTTCGAGGGCTTGAGCGTGGCGCAGATCGAGAAGACGTCGGGGTCGTAGAAGTAGATGCCGGTGACGGCCAGATCGCTCGGGGGGTTCTTGGGCTTCTCGATGATCTCCACCACGCGTCCGCCGTCCAGCCGCGCAACCCCGAACCGCTGCGCATCGGGCACCTTCTTGAGCAGCACCTTCGCCCCGCGTTCCTGGGCGCGATAGGCGTCGGCCGCGCCGCGCACGCTGCGCTGGACGATGTTGTCGCCCAGAATCACGCAGATCTTCTGCCCGTCGGCGAAATCCTCGGCCAGCTTCAGCGCGTCCGCGATGCCGCCGCTGCCTTCCTGATAGGCATACTCGAGATGACGGATGCCCAGGTGCTTGCCGTTCTTGAGCAGACGCAGAAAGTCGCCCGCGTGCTCGCCGCCCGTGACCACGAGAATCTCGTCGATGCCGGCGCTCAGCAGACACCGGATCGGGTAATGGATCATCGGCTGGTCATACACCGGCAGCAGGTGCTTGTTGGTCACCAGCGTCAGCGGGAGGAGCCTCGACCCCGTTCCCCCCGCCAGAATCACGCCCTTCATGCACGCCACTCCGCACGCCGGGGCCCCGCCCGACGCTACCCCATCGTACGCCTCCGTTGCCGCCATCAAGGGCAGAAGAACTGGAGGTACGCCTCGACGAAGAGGAGGAAGTCGGCGTCATCCACCTGCTGATCCGCGTTGAAGTCCGCGGGGCAGCCGGTGGGCATCGCGGGGTCATCGCACAGCAGAAGCAGATAAGACTCGACAAAGGGCACAAAGTCCGAATCGGTCACGAAGCCGTCGCACGAGAGGTCAAACGGGCAGTAGCGAAGCTCCGCCGCGGCGCTGGCCGCCTGGCCGCATTCGCTGGTGATCACGACGTCAAACGAGCCAGCGTCGGAAGCGCGAAAGCCGGCGATCAGCATGGCCCGCGTCTGGCTGCCGACGACAAGGGCCCCGCTGGGCGTGGCGCCGTCAGCGAGGAACACTCCGTTGCGCCGCCACCGATAGGTCTGCGTTCCGGCCGCCACCGAGACGACCGACAGGACCAGTGTCTCGTTCGGACAGACCGTCCGCGCCATGGGCGCCTGCACCACGACCGGATTGCAGGGGACCAACAGGAACGGCTTCATGTTCCCGCTCAAGTCGCCCGGCGCGAGCCCTTCGCCCACGATGATGCCGCTGGCGCTGATCGCGCGCGCGGTCACAAGCTTCCAACCCGCGGGCCACGCGGGCTGCGCCGGCTGGAGCGCCGCCTGCAGATCCACCGGCGGGCCGGCGCTGCGCCAGAGCACAGCTCTGCCCGTCGCCTCATCGCCGCTGCGGCCCACGACGTCCTGCCCCAGCGTGCCGCCAATGCCGAGCGCCGTCGAACCTGCCTCGTACCCGCCCGAGAGCGAGGCGAGCCGCACGATCGTGCCGTCCACCCACGCCACCGGATACTCCCGGCCCTGATCGCTCAGGTCCTGTGCCGTCCCGCAGGCATCGCCCGAGGCACTCACCGATCGCGCGATACCGCGCTCGGTGGGCGACGTGAACGTCATCAGCGGCGTGATCGAAGCGCCCGCGAAGTTCACCAGAAACGGTCGCGGCTCAAAGACGGGCGACAGCAGCGTGCCCACATTGACGGTCGAATATCCGGCCGCGATGCCCTGCGGGTTGATCGACAGCAGCTCCGCCGCCGCACAACCCAAGGCGGTGCGGCCTCCACCCGCCAGCACAAGCGAGGCCTCCACGCCGCCCGGGCTCCACTGCCCGCCGACGAGCCCGAAACGCCCCGCCCCGCACGCCGTGGTCATCGCTCCGGCGATCACCCCCGCGTTGTTCACGCTCCACGCACGCGCCGGCGCCTGGGCCGCGAGCACCTGCAGTCCGGGGGGTGTGATGTCGCGCAGTTCGCCCGCCTCGAACACAACCGCACGATCGCCGATCGAGCCCGCACGCGTGCCCACCGCCAGACCCGCGTCGTTCACGCTGAACAGGCCGTGCTGCTCGTCCGGGCCCATGAGCTCCGTCACCTGCGCCGGGCTGTCGAACACGCGCACGAAGCCGACATACCCGCCCAGAGCGGGCGACCACGCCCGCCCCGCGACCGTGCCCGCACTGTTCACGCTCCACGCTTCGCCCCGCGTCGTTCCCGGCGGCAGATCGATCGGCTCCAGCCGATACACCTGCGCCGACGCGGACGATGCGAATGCGCAGAGCATCGCCGCCAAACCCAGACCAATCACACCCAGACCAGCCACGCCGCGGCGGCGGCCGGTGTTCTGCGTCGTGTTGACCTCGGCTGCGCTCGTCATGGGCTCTGCGTCTGCTCCGCGCGATCGCTCCCGGCCGTTCTGCGGCCGCCGATCGCTCCGTACGCAATTCTGACTCCGCCCGACGCCGGAAACCACCCTCTCGGCCGTCGTTCACTCAGATTACCAGCCGAACGACACCCTGGTGCGACACCAGACCGCCCCCTTGCCCCGCCTCGCGGGTTATTGCGACCTGCGAGCGGTCATGCCGGGCAAACAAAGTCGTTGTACGCACTGGCGAAAAGCACAAAGTCGCTCGCGTCGCACAGCCCGTCGAAGTCCAGATCGCCCACCGGATCGAGCAGAAGGTTGTACGACTGCGCGAAGCGGACGAAATCGGCGTTGTCGACCACGCCGTCGTCGTTCAAGTCCGCCGGGCACGCCGACGCTTCGGTTCCGAGCAATCGGAACGCCACCACCCGGTTCACGCTGATGGGATCCGCATCATCGACAATCCCGATCACGGCACGCCCGCCCCCGGCGAGCATCGGGCCCAGACACAACCCCTCGAGATTGGTCTGATCGCCCTGATAAAGCAATCGCTTGGAAGCTCGCACCACCGGTGCGGCGGTGAGCGACGACACCGACGACACGTCGGTGGCCCCGGCGACGTCGGTCTCGTAGATTCGGGTCTGGAAGAATGTGGCAGCCAGCGCGAGCGAACGCTCGAGCGTGAGAAGGCGTCCGTTTCCGAGGGTGACGACTTGCGAGACGCCGCTGCGCGAGCCGCTGATCGCTGATCCGTGCAGAGGCTGCGTGAGGTACGCGTACTGCGCGACGGGTGCGGGCGTCGGGCCGGTGAGGTCATAGGCCAGAAGCCGCACCAGCGTCCCCGCGCTGGCGGTGGAGAGGGCTCCGTCAACGGTGAGAGCCTCTTCGTTCGCGGTCCACAGGCGACTTTGGCTGCGCGAAGCCGAGAGAGACTCAAAGCCGAAATTGGATCGACGGTTGAGAAAGATGGGGGGTGTCGTTGCCACACGGACCAGAGCGCCGGTCTCCAGCGCGTACTCGCGCAGTTGCGGGACCCCCTCTTCGCTGAGCCAGACGGTGGCGTTGGCTTCGCCGGTGAAGACGATGTCTTCAAAGTCGCGCGTCTCGGAGAGCGAGATGCCGCCGCCGTGGAACCCGCCCGCCGCCGCCCCCGCGATCGCGGCACTGACGATCGACCCTTGGGCGTCGAGGACGATGCGCAGCGAAACAATCTTGTTGGAGTTGTCCATCACGGCGAGGTACTGATCCGGCGCGGAGGGGCCGCGCCACGCCAGGCCGCTGAGACCCGTGACGGCGAACGAGACACCGTTCTGATCGATCGCCGTCGAGCCCACGGTGGTGGCCGATCGCAGTTCGAGCGACAGCGGCTGCGCGTGCGCGACGCTCGCGAGGCCCAACAGCACGATCGCCGCGCGTCCGCTCACTTGCCGGGCTCCGCATTCGGCGCGGAGCCGGAGGGAGCCGGGGCGGGGGTGGGGGTGGGGGCGGGGTTGGGGTTGGGTGTGGGAGTCGGAGCGGCGGGCTGCACCACTCCCAGCCACACGCCGCGGAGGAACACGGCGAGGGACTGATCGTTGAGCGTCGGCTCATCGCGATCGGGAATCACAGAGAGCAGTCGCGACAGTCCGCGTTCGACATCGGCCGGGCGGCCGAGCTGGAAGCTGAGATACGCGAAGATCAGGCCCGCCTCGCGCGTCGGGCGCAGGCCCGCGCTGCCGAGCATGCGCGGGTTGAAGGCCATGCGATCCTCCAGATCCTTGAGGATCGAGGTCAGGCGTTCGTCGTTGGGCAGCAGATCTCTGGCGTAGCGCACGCCCGCGACTTCGGGGTGATCGTTGAGCAATTCGCGCAGGTTCTGAGAAGCCGAAGCGAAGAGCCCGCCGCCGATCTGGGCGTGCAGTCGCGCCGTCAGCGCGCTGACGTCGCCCGGACGGATCGACAGCGCCTTGGCGAACTTTTCCTCGGCAAGGAAGAACTGCCCGCGCGCAAAGAGCATCTCGCCGACCTTCATCTCCGTCACGTACGGATCACGATCGTCCGCCACCGGCTCGATGAATCGCACGTCGGACCCGCCCGACTCGCGCACCAGCCGCATCGCGTCCGCGTCAAACAGCGGGACGAGGTTGCCCTTGTCGTCGAAGCGCATGCCCATCGGCGGCTCGGGAAGGCCCGCCGGCGTGCCCGGCGTGCGCGAACTGGGGGTTGGCTCCGTCGGCGTGCGAAGCCGCGAACGCAGCGCCTCGATGTCGCGCAGCCACTGCGGCGACGAGCTGACCACTCCGTCGGGCGAGACCAGACTCTCGCCGGAGGGTGTCGTCCCGCCGCGTGCGGGATCGCCCGTCGTCCCCTCACCCGGACCGGCAACGGCACCCGGGCTGGGACGCGACCGCTCCTGAAGGCGTCGCGTAAGCGAGTCGTACGACGTGACCGAGGTCGGCGCAGGCTCGACGCCGCCGCCCGCGGCCCGCTGCGGACCGCCCGCGGCTGCCGAGCGCGGGTCGATCGACGCCTCCTCGCTGCGCCGGTTCGCCCCCGCCGAGAGAGACGCGTTGATGGGCGAGGTCGTGTCGTTTGAAAAGGACCGCACGCCCAGAAGCGGAGAGGCGGCGACGGTCCGACGATTGCCCTCGCGGTCGGCTCGCTCGCCGATGATCGACGGCCGGAGCGAGCTGGACGTCATGAACGACGATGTGGATCGCAGCGCGCCGCCCGTACGAGCGGTGTCGGTGCTCCAGAGAGCCGCCTGGTCGCGCGAGATCCCCCGCTGCTGGGAGAAGCCGCTGAACTGACCCGCGCTCGCTCCCTGCTCGCGCGACACAAAGCCAGCGCCACGCAGACCCTGCGACGATGTGCCGCCGGTCGTCAGCGCGAACTGGTACTGCAGCGCGTCGGTGCCTCGGATGCCCTGTCCGGCGAGCCCGGAATAGAACGAATCACGCCGGAAGGAATAGAGCGTGTCGCTGCCAAGGCTGCCCATGAACTGGCTGGGGTCGCGGAGCGTCCCCGAGCGCAGCGACGCCCCGCCCGCGGCGTTTCCATACACGATCGAGTTCCGCAGGCGTGCGGCCTGCGCGTCATACCCGCGATTCACCGGCCCCGGCGACGAGTCGTACCGGTTTGTGTTCTTCTGAAGGCCGCGGCCGTCGCCCAGCGCGTTCTGAGCGCTGGCGGACGCGGCAAGGCCGGCGAGGGAAAGGATGGCGCAGAGACGGATCAGCATGGAACTCTCCTGACACTGGTATATCGGGCAACGCAAGGGGGAGTTCGCCAACCTGCCCGAAAGCAGGCCCGATAGAAAGCCTCGCCCCGCCCGGCGATGCCGCTTCGGCCCGTTTCCCCGCCCCGGACCCCGTCGCCGCTACCCTCGCTCGATGACCACGTACATCACGACACCCATTTACTACGTCAACGACCGCCCGCACATCGGGCATTGCTACACCACGCTCCTGGGCGACGTGACGGCCCGGTTCCACCGGCTGATGGACCCAAACCCGGGCTCGACATTCTTCCTCACCGGCACCGACGAGCACGCGGACAAGGTGGTGACCTCGGCCGCGGCCCACAACGTGACGCCCCAGCAGTGGGCCGATCGCAACGCCGCGGAGTTTGAGAAGGCGTTCGCGTTCATGAACGCGAGCCACGACGACTTCATCCGCACCACGCAGGAGCGGCACAAGACCAAGGTGCTCGAGTACATCCGCGCCCTGCAGAAACGCGGCGACATCTACCTGGGCGACTACACCGGCTGGTTCGACGCCTCGCAGGAGGAATACCTCACCGAGACGGCGGCGAAGGAGGCCAATTACGTCAGCCCGGTGACCGGCGTGCCGCTGGTGAAGAAGACGGAGAAGAACTACTTCTTCAAGCTCAGCGCGTACGAAGCGCGGCTGAAGGAGCACTTCGCGAAGCACCCGGAGTTCGTCCAGCCCGAGGCACGCCGCAACGAGGTGCTGGGGCGGCTGAACGAGCTGCGTGACATCCCGATCTCGCGGGCGATCACCGACGACCCCACCAGCCAGTGGGGCATCAAGATGCCCGACGATCCGACGCACCGGATCTATGTGTGGATCGATGCGCTCTTCAACTACCTGAGCGTCGTCGACACCGATGCGCGGCGGAAGTACTGGCCCGCGAGCGTCCACTTCATCGCCAAGGACATCCTGTGGTTCCACGCGGTGATCTGGCCGGCGCTGCTGATGGCGCTGCGCGATTCCGACTCCCCCTCCCAGAGGGAGGGGGCGGGGGGTGGGTTGTCTTCCGCCTCTTCTTCATCTCGCTACGCCTTCGTGCAACTCCCCAAGACCGTGTACTCGCACGCCTACTGGGTGCGTGAAGGCCGCAAGATGAGCAAGAGCCTGGGCAACTTCGTGAGCATCGAGGTGCTGCAGGCCTACGCCGCGAAGTACGGCCTCGACGCGGTGCGGTGGTACCTGATCACGCAGGGCCCGCAGGGCGCGACCGACGCGGACTTCAGCCACGCGAAGTTCGTGGAGGTCTACAACGCGGAACTGGCCAACGGCATCGGCAACTGCGCGAGCCGCGTGAGCAACATGATCGAGAAGTACTTTGGCGGCTCCACGCCTGCGATCGGCACGGCGAGCACGCGCGTGCACGCGGCGTGTGCCGACGCCGGCGGCAAGGTGGCGACGGCGATGAAGTCGCTCGACACGCACGCGATCGCCTCGCTCGCGGTTGCGATCATCCGAGAGGTGGACGCGTACATCAACGACACCCAGCCCTTCAAGCTTGCCAAGACGGTCGATCAGAATCCCGCGGCGAAGGGCGAACTTGGCGCAATTCTCGCGAACTGCGCCGAGGCGATCCGCGTCGCGTCGGTGCTCATGTCCCCCGCCATGCCGCAGAAGATGGCTCAGTTGTGGCAGGGGTGGAACTGCGCGCCGTCGCCGGGCGCTTCGCTCGCCGATCTCTGCGTCTTTGCCGGCCCGCACGCGCTCAAGCCCGGTCAGAAGATCACCAAGGGTGAGAACCTCTTCAACCGCGCCGACGCGGCCGAAGCGCCGCCTGCGTGAGGCGCAACCCAACAAACAGGGGCCCAGGCTGGTGGCCCGGGCCCCTGCACACATACTGCGACCTTCGCGCGGTCTCTCTCTCGCTCCCGCGGGGCGCCAGGTTGCTCGCGATTACTTCTCGATCGGCACGCCGATCACGCTGCCGTACTCCGTCCACGAGCCGTCGTAGTTCCGCACGCTCGGGACACCCAGGAGGTACTTGAGCACGAACCACGTGTGGCTGCTGCGCTCGCCGATGCGGCAGTACGCGATGGTCTCGCGGGACGGATCAAGACCCGCCTCGTCGAAGTAGATCTTCTTGAGCTCGGGGAGCGGCTTGAACGTGCCGTCGGGATTGACGCTGCGTGCCCACGGGACGCTTGCGGCCCCGGGCACGTGCCCGGCACGCTGCGCCGTCTCGGTCATGCCCGGCGGAGCGATGATCTTCCCGCTGAACTCGTCGGCGCTGCGCACATCGACCAGATTCGCCGCCCGCTTGCCGCCGGCATCCGGCCCGCGACGGACAATCTCCAGCACATCGAGCAGCCGCGCTCGGAGCGACTCGTCCACACGCGCGACGCGATAGTCGCTGGGTGTGATCTTCGGGGTCTCTGGCGTGAGAGGGAGATCCTCACCCGCAAGCCACTTCGCCCGCCCGCCGTTGAGCAGACGCACGTCGTGATGCCCGTAGAGCTTGAAGAGCCAGAACGCGTACGCCGCGAACCAGTTGTTGTTGTCGCCGTAGAGAATCACCGTGTCGGTCGGGCGGATGCCCGCGGCCGAGAGCAGCCGCTCGAATCCCTCCTTGCTCACCACGTCCCTTCGCACCTGGTCCTGCAGTTCGGTCTGCCAGTTGAGGGCGACTGCGCCTGGAATGTGGCCGACTTCGTAGGCCTTGGTGTCGACGTCCACCTCGACAAACCGGATGCCCGGCGTGGTGAGGTTGGACTTTGCGAACGAGACGTCAACGAGAACTTCGGGGTGCGCGTAACTGCTCATGTCTGCTCCGTGCAAATGCGGGCGCGTGGCCCGGGTCGGATCGTGATGAAACCTGTGAATACTCTCTGAAAAGGAACCACTCGATCGGGTCGTGCGCCCGGCCATCGCGTCAGATGCGACGCCGACGCCGAAACGTGTGATGACGGTGCGAGCCGCGGGGTCGCTCAGGGCGAACCGAAACGGCGTGGCGCAGCGGCCGGTATCGACCTCGACATTTCAGGCCGTCGCTTTGGTGCTGCCAGTGTCTGTGCTCGGTGGTGTACATGGTGGTCCTCAGTCGGCAAGGGCGGGGAGATGGCGTCCGAAGCTCGAGACGTATTTGAACGCGTTGTCGCAGAAGATCGCCACGCCGACGCCGGGCGTCTGCTCGGTGAAGGTTGACGCGTCGCGCTCCAGCACGCGCCGTGCGCCTTCGTAGATCAGCCCGCTGCTCGGCCCGGCCATCAGGCCCTCGACCCGCGCCAGTTCCGCCGCCCGCTGATACGCCAGCTCGAAGGGGATCTCGATGATCTCGTCGATCAACGACTCGTCGAACAGACGTGTGACGTGCAGTTCGCTTCGGTTGCGCAGGCCCGGCACGTCGTGTCCCTCGCTGGGCTGCACGGCGATCACCTTCACGGCGCGATCGGACCCGGACTGCTCGCGCCGAGCGCGGAAGAAGCGGCCCAGGCCCGTCGCGGTGCCGCTGGTGCCGAGGCTGACGAAGACGTGTGTCACGCGGCCCGCGGTCTGTCGCCAGATCTCGGGCCCGGTCGTGCGCTCGTGCGCCTTCGCGTTCAGGTCGTTCTCGTACTGATTCGGCATGACGTAGCGGTCGCGCTGCGCTTTGGCGTAGCTGCGCGCGATGCCGATCGACCCCTCGCCCATGCCGGGGCTGGGGCACATCTGGTCGTTGATCACGTCCACCTCGGCCCCCGCGAAACGAACCAGCGCCCGCTTCTCCGCGGGCACCTTCTGCGGCACGACGGCGCGCATCGAATAGCCGCGCACGCTCGCCATCGCCGCAAGACTCAGCCCCGTGTTCCCGCTCGTCGGCTCGACGATCCCGCGCCCGCCCGTGACGCGGCCCTCCGCGTCGCGCACGCCGGCAGTCAGCTCACCACGCTCCTCCAGATCGCGGATCATCTCCCACGCCGCCCGGTCCTTGACCGAGCCGAAGGGATTCATCCATTCCAGCTTCGCGAACAGCGTGAAGTGCTCCGCCGGGTTCATGCGGTTGATCCGCACCAGCGGCGTGGGGTGGTTCTCGTCGGGCAGCATGGCGAAGACGTCGGCGTAGACGCGCTGCGCTTCACCGGCGAGCCCCGCCGCCGCGTCCGCGTGCGGTCGATCAGTCGTTGGCGTTGCTCGCTGACGTTCGCTCGTTGTCACGCTCATGCTCCGCTCCGGGCTTCTCGCCCACGTGCCGACCCCGTCGCTCCGTTCCCGTTTCCTGATTTCCCCACCGACCCGACATCGCATCAACGCGTGGACGCGGATGGCGAGAAGCGCGGTTGCTTCATCGAATCCGCTGGTGCTTCAGCGGCTTTGGTTGTGGGGTGTGCGGGCCTTTGAGAGGCCCGTTCGTGCGTGCGGTGCACGCCTTCTGTCATGCGGCCGGTTTACGGTCTCATGCACGACAGGCGCTCATACACAGCGCATCGGCCCGCCCTTTCGGGCAGGTTCCGCGGCAATGTGTACGAGTCGTCTTCATCGCTGAACTGTACTCCGCCCGCGCCCGACTTCCAGATGCTCCGCGAAGGAGTTCGATTCAAGAATCCAACGCAGCACCCGCACCGAACCGCTCCCGCACGACGCCGTGCGGCGTCCCCCTCCACCCGTTTCGAGAGACTCCCCATGCCCAGCACCTTCGCCCTCCTTGGCGCCACCGGCGGGATCGGCTCGGCCCTCGCTCGCCGCCTGCTCGATCAGCAACCCGGCGCCCTCCTCGCCCTGGGTGCCCGCACGCCGGCGCGGCTCGAATCGCTCGCCGCCGAGCTTGAACAGGCGCACCCGGGCCGCATTGTGCTCACGCGGACGCTTGATGCTCGCGCGAGCGACCAGGTGGAGGCCTTCTTCGCCGCCGCGGCCGAGGCGGGCACCGCGGCGGGTGCCCCATTGGCCGGGCTGGTCAACGCCGTCGGTTCGATCGTCCTCAAGCCCGCACACCAGACGACCGACGCGGAGTTGGAAGAGACCCTGCGCCTGAATCTCTGGTCCGCTTTCGCCACCGTTCGCGCCGCGGCGAAGGCTTTGCGTGGCTCGGGCGGAAGCGTCCTTCTGTTTTCCACCGCCGCCGCCCGGGCCGGCATCCCCAACCACGAGGCGATCGCGGCTGCCAAGGGCGGGGTGATCGGCCTGACGCTTTCGGCGGCGGCAACCTACGCACCCAACAACATCCGCGTGAACACCATCGCCCCCGGGCTGGTGCGCACCGACATGGCCCGCGCGATCACCGGCAACGAGATGGCGCTGAAGGCCTCGGCCGCCATGCACGCGCTCGCCGCCGGCACGCCCGGCGGAACACGCATCGGCGAGGCCGACGAGGTCGCCGCCCTGGCCGCCCTGCTCATGAGCCCCGAGGCTTCGTGGATCACCGGACAGGTCCTGGGGGTCGACGGGGGCCTCTCGACCCTCAAGACCCGCGTCAAGGTCTGACGCGATCTCAACATCGGGCACGTCACCGGCCGACATTGCGGTATGCACTGCCCGATGCTCATCGCACTTCCCAGCGGCCCCGTGCTGGGTGGCGTCACGTCGTGGGCCGTGCGCTTGCTGAACGCGCTCGCTTCCACACGCCGCGTCGGCCTCCTGCTTCATCGTGCCTCGTCCAACTCCGCCGCCGTCGCGACGGCCGAGCTTCCGCTCGACCCGCGCGTGCAGGTGACGGACCTCGCGCCGCTCAACCTGCCCGCGCTCGAAGACGCGGCCGGCGACCTTGGCCCCTTCCTCCCCCACTACCGCAAGGCTCTTGAAGACCTCGGCGCGACCCGCACGCCCGTCGCCTTCTGGCCGAGCCTCTTGGGAGACTGCTATGGCATCGCCGCCGCGCTTTCGCGCGAGCCCGGGCTGCATCTTCGCACCATCGGCGTGGCCCACAGCGACAACCGCTACGACGCGCACGTGCTTGCACACTACGAGCCCGTGCTGCACGCGCTGATCGGCGTCAGCCCTGTTCTTTCGGACCAGCTCGCCGCCCGCTGCCCCGCGCGTGTCGCGGACATGCACACGATGCCGGCGGGAGTCGACGTGCCCATCGTGTGCCCCCCGAGGCCGGGTTCCGGCGACCGTGCGCTGCGGCTGATCTATGCCGGCCGATTCGAACACGACCCCAAGCGTGTGCTGGCTCTGGTGACCATGAGCGACGCCCTCCTGGCCGCGGGCCGAGCGCACCACCTCACCTTGCTGGGCGAAGGCAGCGCCCGCGATGAACTGCTGGCCGCGCAGCGCGATCGTGCCGGCTCCGGGCGGCGGACGATCGAGGTCGTCCCCCCGGTCGCGATCGACCGCGTGGGGCAGTTGCTGCGCGAGCACGATGTCTTCGTGCTCGCGTCGCGCTACGAGGGCCTGCCAGTCGCGATGCTCGAGGCCATGGCCGCCGGATGCTGCCCGGTCGTCACCGCGCGCGACTCCGGCGCGTCCAGGATCCTGCACGACGGACGCGACGGCCTGCTGGTCGACGCGCCCGTCGGGTCCGATCAGAGCGACACCCAGGCCGCCGGCGAGGCCCTCGCCGCTGCCGTGCTGGCACACTCCGATGTCGCCCTTCGCGCAATGGGACGTGCCGCACACGCTCTGGCTCGCGCCGAGTTCGACATCGCGTCCATCGCCCGTCGAACGGGCGACCTGCTCGATCGGGTGGCAAGCCAGCCCCCGCGCATCTGGCCCGAGCATCGGCCCGCCGCGTTCACCGCCCGGCCCGGTCAGGTCGGCAGCGGCACAGTCCCCGCCGATGCCGCCACCCGTATGGAACGCCTGCTCGACTCACTCGCCGGTCATCGACTGGCGATCCACGGCACGGGGCAGCACACGCGCGAACTCTCGCACGTGCTGCGTTCCCGACTGGATCAGATCGTGGCGTTCAGCGACGACGACCCGACGCGTCGCGGCCGCACCCTGCTCGACCGTCCTGTCGTCGCCCCCGAGTCGCTGAGCGCGACGGGCGCGAGCGATGTGGTGATCTCCTCGTGTCTACACCAGGAGTCCATCTGGTCGCGCCGCGAAGTCTTTGAGCGACAGGGGCTGCGTGTTCACCGTCTGTACGATTGACCGTTCGCACTTCATGCATCGAGGATCTACTCGTGTCCCGCTCGCTCTTCGCCACGCTCCATGACCGCTTCGCCCGACCCGCCATCCTGCGCGCGCAGGGGCTGAGCCGTCGCGAGTTTCTTCGTCGCTCGCTGGCGGCGGCCGCACTCAGCGGCATCGCGACGTCCCGCTCCTTTGCGCGGGCCCCGCGCGAGGACGTGTCGGTGCTCGTGCTGGGCGCCGGGATCGCGGGCATGTACGCGTGTCAGCGACTTCAAGAAGCCGGGCTCATCGCCGTCTGCGTCGACGCGCGCGGCCGCTCGGGCGGGCGGCTGCGCAGCGTGACCGACCTGGTGCCCGGCCAGGTCATCGACGCGGGAGGCGAGTTCATCGGGTCGGTCCATCCGCGATGGGCGACGCTGGCGCGGCGACTTCGCCTGCGGCTGGTCGATGCCGGCGGCGACGACGCGCTCGACTCGCCGATCGTGATCGACGGGCAGATGCTCCCGCCCTCGCAGGCTGAAGAACTGCACGAGCAGATGGCCGCCGCTCTGGCCTCGCTCACCGATCTGGCGCGGGACATCGACCCCAACCAGCCCTGGACTCATCCGCGTGCCGCGGCTCTTGACGCGACCAGCATGGAAGACTGGCTCCGGTCGCTCGACGCATCGCCCCGGTGCAAGGCCGCGCTTGCCGCGCAGTTCACGGGCGACTACGGCGTCGATCCGCATCGCCAGAGCCTTCTCGCCGTGCTCGCGATGGTGCGCGGGGGCGGACTGGAGCGCTTCTGGACCGACTCGGAGCTCTTCCGCTGCGAGGGCGGCGCGGCACGACTTGCCGAACGCCTGCACCAGACTCTTGGCGACATGTCGTTCCAGCTTGGCACGACGGTCGAAGCGGTCATCCCCGACGAGGGCGGCTTCCGGCTCAAGACCAACCGGCAGTTTCCGCTGCGCTGCACGCATCTGGTTGTGGCTCTGCCGCCGTCGGCGTGGGGTGACGTGCGTTTTGAGTTTGACCTCCCGCAGGTGCGCACGCCGGTGCAGATGAGCAGCAGTGTGAAGTGGATCAGCGCGGTGAAGCGAGCGTTCTGGAAGGACGCGGGCCTCGCCGCCGAGGGCCTGGCCGCGGGCCGCCCGCTGACGCCGCAGTTCACCTGGTCCCCCGCCGCCAACGACCGCGACGGCCCCGCCGCACTCACCGCGCTCGCGGGAGGCACGCCTGCGGAGGAGTTGTCGCGCCTGGACGAATCCGCGCGCGACGCGGCACTTCGGCGCGCCGTCGGCGCGGTCCTGCCCGGGCTGGACGAGAACATGATCCGCTCGATCTATCTCGACTGGCCCGCCGAGCCGCACATCCGTGGCGGATTCGGCGCGCCCGCGCCCTGTCAGACCACCACGCTGCTCCCCGCGCTGCGAGAGCCGCCCGGCCCGGTCTACTTCGCCGGCGACTGGTGCAGCCCTGCGTTCATGGGCTATATGGAGGGCGCCCTCGAGAGCGCAGAGCACGCCGCCTCGGTGCTCGTCCGGCACGTCACGGCCGCCGAACGCCAGTGACCGCGCAGCCAGCGCACCTCCGACCCAGCGTGCGCATGCCGAGTGCCACTGCTCAGCGCTTCGCTGGGCAGTCCCGAACGACAACTCGCTCCGCGCTCTCCACCACGCCAAAACAGTGCCGAGCGAAGCGCCCGGCCGTGGCACCCAAGCCAGTGTGTCATGGGCTCGGTGCGGCACCGTCAAAGTCCGGTCCTGCGCCGGCTAGATCCACCGCATCACCAGCCCCAGCAGGATCACCACGACCAGCACCACGCTTGTCACCACGATCCATCTGGGCGTGCGCGGCTGGTCGACGATCGCTTCGCCGCACTTCCAGCAGATCTCCGCGTCGTCGTACAACGCCGCACGGCACGAAGGGCACGTGCGCGTCACGTCGCCAAAGCGTTCCACGTCGGCCTGCGTCGGCCCCTCGTCGTCGGTTCGTCGCGCCCGCGCCATGGTCCGCCTCCGATCCTCAGGCCTCCGGTCCTCACGCCTCCGGACGCATCAGCGGGAAGAGCATCACATCGCGGATCGTCCGCTGATTGGTCAGGATCATCACCAGCCGGTCCACGCCCAGGCCCATCCCGCCCGCCGGCGGCATGCCCACCTTGAGCGCCCGCAGGAAGTCGTGGTCCATCGTGCGGAACGTGCTCTCTTCGGCGTTCTTGTCCGCGTCGATGCCGGTGAGCTGTTCCTTGAACTTCGCCTCCTGCACGTCCGGATCGTTCAGCTCCGTGTAGTGCGGCGCGATCTCCATCCCGGCGATGAACAGGTCCGCACGATCCGCCAGCGCTTCGTTCCCCGGCTTGGGCCTCGTCAGCGGCGAGATCGCGCTCGGATAGTCCGTGATGAACGTCGGACGCGACGGGTCCACGCGACCCTCGCCCTTGAGCTCGAACAGCTCGTTGACCACCAGCCACGGGTCGGCCGCCGCGATCTCCGCGGCCTTGTGCGGGTTGCGGTCCGAAAGATCGCGCTTCGCCCGCGCGAAGTCGTCCATCGGATATCCCAGCCCCGCCTCGAACAACTCGGCGTAGGTCACGCGCACAAACGGCTTGCTGTAATTGATCTTCAGGTCGCCAAAGGGCAGCACGATCTCGCCGCCGCCTTCGGTGCGCCCGCCCGAGGCCTCAAAGACCATCGACGCCGCGTCGCGGATCGCGCTCTCGGTGAGCTCCATGACCGTCTCGACGTCGCCGAAGGCGTGGTACGCCTCCATCATGGTGAACTCGGGGTTGTGCTGCTTGTCGAGACCCTCGTTGCGGAAGTTGCGGTTGATCTCAAAGACCCGTCCCAATCCGCCGACGAGGAGGCGCTTGAGGTACAGCTCCGGCGCGATGCGCATGTAGAGGCTGATGTCCAGCGCGTTCATCTTCGTGATGAACGGACGCGCCGCCGCGCCGCCGGCGAGGGCCTGGAGCATCGGCGTCTCCACCTCCAGATAGCCGCGGGACTCCATGTGCTTGCGCAGACGCGCGATGATCGCGCTGCGCAGGCGGAACACGCCGAGCGTCTCGGGATTGGCCCACAGGTCCACGTACCGCTGGCGATAGCGGATCTCCACATCCACCAGCCCCGCGTGCTTCTCCGGCGGCGGGAGCAGGCACTTGCTGGCCGGCGCGAAGCCGCCCCGCTCGCCCGCCGCCTCCGCCGACGCACGCTCGGCCCACAGCGTGATCTCGCCCGTCCGCGTTTTCATCAGCCGCCCACGCGCACAGACCACATCGCCCAGGTCCGTCAGCTTCGCCGCGGCAAAGGACTTTTCCGACACGTCACGCTGGCTCACCGCGATCTGCAAGTCGCCCGTCTCGTCGCGCAGCGTCATCCACAAGAGCTTGCCGTTATCCCGCAGCAGCATCACCCGCCCCGCCACCGTCGCCTCGGCACGCGGATCAACAAAGCCCGGCGGCGGGGTCTTGCCCGCGGCGGCGTGGGCGGCATCGGCCGCATCGCTCTGCAGCGCTCGGGCCTTGGCCAGCGAGAGCAGCCCGTCGACCCGGCTGCCGTAGGGACGCAGGCCCAACTTCCGAAGGTCCTCGCGATTGGCGCGCCGCTGCTCTTCGAGCACGTGCCCGCCCGCGGCCGTGACAGCATTCTCCGCGCCCGATGCGGGCGACTTGGGACCACGCTCACTCGGATTCGACGTCATGGGCGAGTTTAGGAAGCCCGCCGCAGGATTCCGACCGCTCCCTCGCCCCAGCCCACCTCATCGGGGCATCCGACCGTCCGTGTAATCGCTCCAGTCTTCCGTCACCAACGGCGGCCCGCCGCGCTCCTCCGAGACCACCCACTCCTCGATCACATACCGCGTGCGCTTCGGCGGCTTGCCGCCCACCTGCGCTTCTTGCACCCAGAACTCCAGCGGGATCCCCTCCTCGTTCGTTCGCTGCACCTCGCGACGGAACATCTCCTCGCCCGTCGTCGGATTGCGGCTGATGAACGTCCGGACCGTCTGCAGCCGCTCGTCGGGGAAGACCGCCTCGATCATCGCTTCCTTGTGGTTCGGCAGCGACGCGCGGAAGACGACCGATCCGTCCTCCCGCGTCTCCAGCGTCGTCTGCCACGGCCACTTCTCCACCGTGCCCGGAGGCGACAGCAGAAGCTGCGTCCATTCTGGCTTGATCTCCGCGTTCTCTTCGACTGCTTGGCCGGTCGCCACTCGAAGCGACATCAAAAAAAAGAGCCGGAGACCGCGAGGACTGCGGCCGCCATCCTTCAGCCATTCCGGCTCGGAAGGCCTCTGCGACACGAAAGAGCGGCGACGAGTGAGATGGTCCACCATCTGGACGGCGCCGCTCTCGGGAACCAGCCAGGTCATCTGCGAAGGAGCTTCTGGGGTGACTTCATCACCAACATCGATCCGCGCTAGATCAAGCCGCCAGCCTTCGCTACTACGCCTGAACTTTTGCAGCCACATGTTTCCCTCTTGTACACGGCGAACATGCGCATCCGTGTTGAAGTCGATATCGCGTCGACGTTGCTCAAGCTGTCGATCCGTCGCACGCTCCGGAATCGGCACGAGACTCTCGAGCTGACGACGCACCTCGTCGCGGTTTACCGACGGATCACCACCCTGCCACTGGAACGCCGTTCCGCGTCGGACATTCTCAGAAGAAAGGGCAAGACGCAACAGTTGCTGCGCCTGTCGAGCGTCCTTGATCGCGTGCAATTCCAACGCAGACGCATCGCCGGCTCGACTCTCCGGCTCAGCGAGCGACGACGGACCGAAGATCGCACCAGCTACAACCGCTCCAATCACCATGATTCTTGCCGAGTCCACAGATATACCCTCCAATCGGAAAGCCCTGACTCTCCAAACGACCTTGGATTCGCTGACGCTGGTTGGTTCACTGAGGCAGCGGAGGATGTTTCATATGATCCCCGTCGCCCGGCGCGGGCATGGTCGGGAACCCAGGGAACACTCCGTTTCCGTCGCGCGGGCGAGGGGGATTACTGCCGCCACCCGGAAGACCCCTGCGCCCGAAGCACACCGGACCCGACAGAAAACAGACATTGCCTGCGTAGTATGGATTCGGTTGGGGCAGAATCTCTTGGCAGCCAACCAAGTCACACATTCGACAGTCCGCTCCAACCGACACCAAACAAACGAGACATGCCGGGAGGGCCTTCAAGATAACGCAAGGTGCTAGGCATGCTGCGCTCTCGATGGCGCAGTCCATGATTTTCAGCCAGTCTGGAACCTGGACGCAAGGATACCAATACCCAACGATCGACTCTTGCGTTCCATACTGTGCGAAACGCGCGTTCTGTTGCCCCATCGCACCACCGAATGCGTCGCGACAATCGGAGTAGCCATAAACGTACAGAGAGAACGCGCTACATGGATTGTCGCTTAGCCCCGTGCAGCGACAGAGACGTTCCGATGGATGCACCGGGACGGGCATAAAGCAGTTCTGGGCTTGAGCGTTCGTGCTCGTTGCGGCAGAGAGCACCGCTCCACTCAAGAGGACAGAGAGAGAGAGAGAGAGAGAGACAGGCAGGGCAGTTCGCATGGCAAGACTCCCGGAATGTCGGAACCTACCACCGCGCAAAACCGTCTGCAAGCGAGATTCTCCGGACTATCCAATTCTTTTTGTTTGAATTCGGCCGCACAAGTCCTTTATTGAGAGCCTGATGCCACTGGCCTCGATGACCCCACGGCACTCGCGCTGAAGACTCCGCGAAAGAAAACAGGCCCGTGAGGGCCTGTTGAGGGTGCGTGGGTTGGCCCGCCGCTCCTTACGGCAGCGTGATCGTCACGCGGTTCAGCGTGCTCTCGATCTTCTTGCTCGCTTCGCTGAGGTGCGCGAGCGTGTAGGGATCAAGCCGTCCGGCGGCGGACTTGCTCTCGGTGATGCCCTTGATCTTCTCATTGAGCCCTCGCAACTGCGCGATCGACAGATTGCTGATGGGCTTGCTCACTTCGCCAAAGAACATGCCGGGCGAGGAGAGGAAGATGAGAAGATCGATGTGCTCGCGCTGCAGGTTTCGCCGCAGGCTGGAGATCATCGGTTCGCGTGCGGTGAACTGCTGGGCGGGGGCCTTGTCGATCTCGGTCCAGATCGCCTTGGAGACCGTGTCGATCAGTTCGGGGAGCGTGAGCGTGTCGACCGACGAGGGCAGGCGGAACTCGTTGTCATACACCCGGCGCAGCGTGGTGGGGTTCATGAGGCTCAAGACGGCCGCGTACTGGATCGCCGCGATGCGGTCGTGCACCGGGAACGCGGGGTCTTCCATCGCCTCGGTGAAGCCGCCCTGGTCAAACCACCGCTCGTTGGTGAACTTGGCGAGCAGTTCGGGCGTGAGGCCCCAGGCCGAATCGACGAAGGCGTTGTCGATCACCCACTTCAGCGCCTCGCGCTGGCGGGCGGCGTCGATGGGCGTCACCGGGTCCTTGGGGTTGGGGTCGCCCTTCTTGTTGTACGAGATCGACGACCCGCCGACGAAGCGGCCCATCATCGCGATCGAGCGCGCCTGGAACGCCAGCGTCAGGTTGTACCCGCGCCGCGCCTTGCCCCACGATTCGCCGTCACGCACGAAGCGATCGAGCAGACGCGTGCGGTGATAGCGCGCCAGGTCCATCATGTTGTTGGCGTAGTCGATCGGGTTGGCCGAGAAGTCGTACTGACGCACCAACGGATCAGGCCCGGAGAGATCCCAGTCCGTGCCGTAGGCCAGCTCCGGCTCGTTCACTCGCTCGAGCACCTTCTTCGGATCGCCCAGCGTGTAGCCGAACTCGATCGCCCAGTAGTCATACGGCCCGTTGTCGACCTGGGCGTAATCGCCCAGATCCTGCGGCTTACCGGGACCGCCCAGCGGGCTGACGGGCGCGTCGGCGGCCTTGGCGCTCTTCGCGCCGTCGCCGTCCTTCTTTTCGCCGTCCTTTTCCCCGCCCTTCTCGCCGCCCTTCTTGGCGTCGGCCTCGCGCTTGAGGTATTCCTCGAGGCGCTTGGCGTCGGGGACGTTGATGTTGATGGGCACGTAATCCATCACCGAGCCGCTGAACGACTTCTTGCCCTTGATCTCGGGGCTGTTGATCTGGGCCATGGTGTAGATGCTCGAGCCCTTGAAGTTGTGGCGCAGGCCCAGCGTGTGACCGACCTCGTGGCTGACCAGGTCGACCAGCAGCGGGCCGATGAACCACTCGGGCACGCCGTCGAGCAGCGCGACGTTGCCGCCGCTCGCCAGTTCGGCCGAGCCGGTGGCGCCCTGCGCATCGACGGTCATGCCGACGATGTCCATGTGCATCCGCAGCAGCGCGAGGTCAAAGCCCTTGCCGATCGACGCGGCACAGAGGGCCGACGAGAGGTCCAGCCGATCGCGCAGCAGCCTCGGATCGGCCGCGGCCTCCTCTGCGGTGGGCAGCGGCAGCCCGCCAAAGCCCATCACGCCGCGACGCACCACCTCGCCCGGCTCGCTCTGACCCGAGCGCAGCCGCTCAAGCACGACCGGACGCTGCGCCGGCTCGGCGAAGCGCACGCGCGGGTCCATCTGCGGATGCTGGCCCAGCCACGCCATCGTCTCGGCGCCCATGCCCTGCATCGTGATCTCGGGCAGCACCTGGCTGTAGTTCTGCGCGAAGAAGCGGATCCAGCCGTCGGTCAGAATGATGTCCGCGTCGAGGATCTGTCCCGTGAGCGGATGCACGCGCGATGGCCCGATCGCCGTGCCGATGTCGTTGCTCAGCCAGCGCACGAAGTTGTACCGGACGTCCTCCGGGTCCTTGTCCATGTGCGTGCCGGTCGAGGCGTCCTGCTGATAGACCTGGATCGCGTCCACGATCCCGACCTTCTCGAACGCCTTGTTCCAGCGCAGCACGCCCTCGCGCACGTACCGGCGATAGCGCACCGGCGTCGTGTGCTCGATGTAGAAGACGATCGGCTCCTTCGGCGGGCTCAGGGCCAGACGCTCGTCGGCCTTTTCAAGGTGCCAGCGGTTGATGAACCGCACCCACTTCTCCTCGCCCGTCATCTTGCCCAGATCGCGATAGACCGTCGTGAAATAGCCCACACGCTCGTCGGCCACACGCGGCTTGTAACCCGTGTTGTCGGGAATGCGGCTCAGCGAGAAGTGGAACTCCTGCATCCGTCCGCCCGCCGTCGGCATCTCGTACGAGATCTCCACGTTCTCGGGGAACGCCTTGGCGCTCTTGAGGGCGGCCAAGCGGGGATTGGCCCCGCTCAGGCCCGAGCCCAGAAACCCGCCGATCCCGCCGCCCGCCTGGAACAGATCCCGCGCCCGCGTGGTCAGCAGATCCTTGAAATCAATGACCGGACGCCCGCCCGGCCCCATCGCCAGAATCGGCACGTCGAGGATCACGCGGTCGGTGAAGATCTGCTTCACGCCCGCCTTGCTCTCGTTGTCGCCCGTGGAGCGGTTGTCGGTGTCCGGCGCCATGAGCAGCATCCGGTTGTCCAGCCGGCGCCAGTAGGTGTACAAGTCGCCCGACTGCAGACCGGCGAACGTCTCGCCCGTCGCGATCGTCATGGCGATGAACTGGCGCTGCGTGTCAAAGCCCGAGGGCAACTCGGCCAACAGCCCGCCGTCGCGCTCGCGACGCCAAAGCGTGTAGTACGAAGCCTTCCCGTCGGCCGTGCTCACAACCCGCTCAAAGCCCTTCGACACCTCGTCGAACGGCCTCAGGCCCGATTCGTCCCGTGCGGCCGCGCCGCCCGCGGCCGGTGCCGCCCCGGGCGCCGGAGCGGCCGGAGGAGTCGGCGCCTGCGCCTGCGCGAGGCCCAGGGCCAGCCCGCTGGCCAGCGCCAGCGCCGCGATCCGCATCTTTTCAGTCTTCATCATGGTGCATTTCTTCCAGTGAGAGCCTCCCCGCTCGCCGGGTCGGCACAGCCTTCGACCAAATCCACAGTCTCAGTCAGGATATCGCCCCCCAACCTTCAACCGATGCAGCCGCCTCACGATGCACGAAATCGACGCGCCGTTCACCACCACGCCGGCGCACCCGGCCCCACCATGCCCTGATGGCGTGCGACCATCAGGCCCAGGGTCATCAGCAGGAACACCGCCGCCCCGGCCTGAAACGCCCGGTCGCGGAAGGCCAGGATCGTCGGATCGTCGTAGGTTCCCCGCTCCAGCAGCACGATCGCCCGCAAGAGCGCGTAGGTCGCCGGCAGGACCGTCAGCCACAGGAGATTGAAGCCCAGCGTGTACTTGTCGGCCTGCGCCTGGGCGTAACTGGCATAGGTCACAAGCGCGACCACCGCCGTCACCACCACCGCCAGCCGGAGCAGTTCGTCGGTGTACTCCGCCTGCACGCCCCGCGCCGCGGTCGCGCTGGCGTTGCCCAGCAGCCGTCGCTCTCCCAATCGCTTGCCGAACGCGAGGAACATCGCGAGGAAGAAGGTCGTGTTGAGCAGCCACGTCGTCGGCGTGACCCCGACGGCGGCACAGCCCACCAGCACACGCAAAACGAAGCCCAGCGACAGGCTGACCACGTCGGCGATCACAACGTGCTTGAGCAGGGCCGAATAGAGCGTGACGTTAAGCACATAGGCCGCCACGCCCAGAAGCGTCCAGACCGCCGTCGCCCGAGGCAGAAGCAGGAGGCTCGCCCCGCCCGCAAGCACGAGGGCCGCCGCCAGCCCGATCGCCATCGCGGCCGAGACGCGCCCGGAGGCGATGGGGCGATGGCGTTTGCGCGGGTGATGCCGGTCGCTCGGGGCGTCGAGCAGATCGTTGACGATGTAACAGGCGCTGCTGGCCATCGAAAAGACGACCAGCGCGACCGCGAGCGACACCCAGCCCGACCGAAGATCCCACCCGCCGTCGCTCAGGCCGTACAACGGACCGACAAGCACGAAAACGCCCTTGGTCCACTGGCCCGGCCGCAGCAGTCGCCACACGTCGCCCAGCCCGCCCCGTCGGGGCGGCTCGGGCTCTTGGTGTGTGATCGGATCGGAGTTCATGAACGCGTGGATCGTCGGGCACCGCCGCAGCGACCGCCCGGCGTGCGCCCGCCGGAAGGGTGCAATAGTTCTCTTATCGGCTCGACACCGCTCGTGCCTGCTCTTCCGGCCCTCACTCTCGGCCTCCACTCTCTGTCCCCACTCTCTGCCCCCACTCGCCGCCGCGCCTCTGCACCGACGTTCCGATGGACGACGCCCTGGGATTCTCGACCGGACGTTTCCGCCGCGGCCTGCTCGGCGCGACGCTGCTCGTCCCGCTGGCGTTCGCGCTGCTCGCGGTCCCGCTGATCCTGCGCACCGAGATCCGAGGCCGCGGCGCCAGTGACTCCATCAACTACCACGAAAAAGCCATCCGCACCTTCGCCGAGCAGCTCCCCCACCCCGACCTCTCCGACTACCTCTCCGCCACCACGCCCGGCTATCACCTGCTGCTCGCCCTCTTCGCACGCGTCGTCCACGCCGAGACTCAAGCCCTGCAGCTCGTCGGCATGCTCTTCACCGTCGCGCTCTTGGCCACGCTCGGCTCGGCCTGCGCCTGGAGAATGCGACGGACCTTGGGCGCCTTAGGTGTCGTCGCGCTCTGTCTGCCGATGGTCACCTCGCTCTATGTGCTGAGCTCGGGCGTCTGGCTCCTGCCCGACAACGCCGCGTGGTGGGCGCTGGTTTCGGTCATGCTGCTGGCGCTTCGGCGAAGCCAGAATGTGAGCGTGTGGGCTCTCGCGGGCGTCGCGCTGCTCGCCCTGGTCCTGTTCCGACAGATCCACCTCTGGGCCGCCGGTTTGGTCTGGCTCGGGGCCTTCCTCGGCGCGGGGGCGGCACGTCCGCCCACGCCTCTGCTTGCGCGCGTGGATCTCGGCGGGCTGATGGTCCCGCGCCTCGCACGCACCTCGCTCGCCCTGCTCTTCACCATCCCCGCATTTCTCATTCTCGCGGCTTTCGCCTCCCTCTGGGGAGGACTCACGCCGCCAACCTTCAACACGATGCACGGCCTGTCGATCCGATGGGCCACGCCCCCCTTCCTGCTCAGCCTCTTTGCACTGCTCGGCGCTTTCTACCTTCCCTTCTGGTGGCCCGGCCTTCGTCAGTTGTGGCACGAGCAACCGGCGCTCGTTCTCGCCACGCCCGCCCTCGCGCTCACGCTCACTCTTTTCCCGGAAACAACGCACGACCCGACCCAGGGTCGCGTCAGCGGCCTGTGGCATCTCGTCAAGGAGGCACCGGTGCTCGCCGGGCACACCTCCATCATTGTGCTCGCGCTCGCGCCCACCGGAGCGCTGGTCATCCTCGCCTGGCTTCGGGCCATGAACCCCCGCAGCCGCTGGATCATGCTCGCCGCCGTCGTCGGCTTTGCCGTCGCCAACAGCGCCAATCCCCAGCTCTGGCAGCGCTATCACGAGCCGTTCGTGCTGCTGTGGTGCATCCTCGCCTCGTCCCTCTCGGTCTGGAGCGGCACCCGTCCCGAAGGCCTCCAGCGGCGCCTCGCCGTCCTCGGACCCGTGACCCTCGCCGTGCTGCTCGCGCTCGTCAGCGCCCGCGGCATCTTCTGGGAGCGCCCCGCGACCGACGGCAATTTCCGCCCCGGTCACGTCGAGCCCAGCCTGCTGCGGCCGTAACGCGCTCGAAGACGTGCCATCGAAGTCCGGCTTTGCGGACTTCGACGCCGAGCGGCGAAACTCCGGTGCGCGTGTCGTTCTGGCCGGTCCTCAGACCGCGACGGCCTGTCCCTTGCTCTCGACGATCGGTCCGCTCCACGCACCCACCGCGTCGTACGCGCCGAGGCCGGCCTTGGCGTCGCGCTCGATGGGCACGGGGATCTTCCAATCCTCGAGGAGACAGTTCGCCGCCGTCACGCCGCTCATGATCACCATCGGCGTGCCGGGGCCGGGGTTGGCGCTCCCGCCGGCGAGATAAAGGTTGGGATAGACGCGGCTGCGGTTCTTGGGCTTGAAGCCGCCGTGCATGCGTCCGTGCGACGCCAGCCCGTAGATCGCGCCGCCCTCGGCGTTGTACATCCGGTCGATCCCCGCGGGGCTGAGCGTGCGCTCGACCACGATGTGCTTGTCGATGTCGCCAAAGCCCATCCGACGCATCTTGTCCAGAACCACAGGCCGGTACTGCTCCATAAGCCCGCCCGGGCCGTCCCAGCGCTGGTCGCCCCGGACATACGGCGTGTGGATCAGCACGTACAGCGCCTCGCATCCCGCGGGCGCCTGCGTCGGGTCCGACTTGCTCGGTGCGGCGATGTAGAGCGTGGGATCGCGCGCGGGGATCCCGCGGTGATAGATGTCGTTGAACTCTTCGTGGCTGTTCTTGCTGAAGAAGAAGTTGTGGTGCGCCACGTGGTCGTACTGCTTGTTCAGGCCCAGATACAGCACCACGCCGCTGCACGCGGGTGTGTACTTCTTCGCGATCGCTCGCTGCTCGGCCCGAGCCGCGGGCGCAGAAAGCAGATCGCGGTTGGTCCGCTGCACGTCACAGTTGCTGATGACCGCGTCGGCCGCCAGGAAGTCCACTCCCTTCCCGTCCGCGCTCGCCATCTCCACGCCGATCACCCGATCCCCCCGCTCGACGATCCGCACCACGCGCCGTCCGGTCAGGTACGTCACGCCCTGCTCGCGTCCCACGGCCTCGAGCGCCCGCGCCAGGCACCGCGTCCCGCCCGACTTGAGATCGGGCGCCATCGAGTACCAACACCCGTGATCCACCTGCGCCGATGCGATCAGGCTCAGGATCGACGGAGCGAGGAACGGGCTGCTCCCCACATACTGCAGGAAGTGCTCCATCACCTGACGCAGGTGCGCCTCGGGCACGTGCTTTTCGATCTGTGCCGCCACCGTCGAGTGCATCGTCCCCACCATCGCCATCAGGTCGCCCGTGATCCCCTTGGCCTTGGGCGGGCTGAACATCAGGTCCGTCGCCGCTCCCAGGTCCTTGTAGAAGAACACCTTTTCCGACAGGCGATAGAGCTTGCGGCTGTACTCGATGAAGCGTCGATAGCCCTCGCCCGGGCGGGTGGTGGGGAACTGCGCATCCAGTTCGCGGGCAAAGGTCTCGGGATCGCGCCGCAGGTTGATGACCGTCCCGTCCTCGAAGTGGCATCGCCACTGAGGATCCAGATCCACGAACCGGATGAGGTCCTCCACCCGACGACCGCTGCGCCGGATGATCCCGCTGATGACCTGCGGCATGGTGATGATCGTCGGCCCCATGTCGAAGGTGTACCCACCCTCGCTCAGGACGTTCATCTTGCCGCCCAGATGCTTGTTGGCCTCCACCAGCGTGACCTTCACCCCCGCGGTCGAAAGCTCCGCCGCGGCCGCCAGACCGGCCAGCCCGCCACCCACAATCACCACCGAACGAGAGGACGAAGGGTTGTGCATCACCATCATGCCGCGGCATCCGCTCGCGAGTGATCCGCCGGGCACCCCCTCACGCCGGAACGCGTCGGGCTCGCTCCCATCGCGTCCCACAAGACTAGCGCCCAACCCCCGGTCCGGAGCGGTCTAACGCCCGTACCACCGCTCCAGAAACCACGCCATGCCTCGCTCGACGCCGGGCGTCACTTTTTCCATCGAGAACCGCATCCACGACGTCGTCGACGTCACGTACACCGCCCGCGTCATCGATCGCAACCCCTCCTCGCCCCGGGTGATCCCCCAGCCCGACGCCCCGACCCCCGCCAGCCCACACCCCGGATGCACCGTCGGCATCACGCAGTCGTTGTGCGTCACGATCCCGCTGCCCAAGCGCGGCGCCAGAGCCTCCGCACGCGTGCGGCTCGCGCTGAAGACGCTCGTCACCAGCCTCTGATCGACCCCCGCATGCACGCGCAGCATCGACTCCTCGTCGGCGCACCGCACCACCGCCAGCACCGGGCCAAAGTGACGCCCCTCCACCACCGACGCCTCGGTCGGACAGTCCGCCAAGGCCAGCGGCCTCAACATCCGACGACGCCCGGTCGCGTCGCTTGTCGGTCCCTCAACGATCCCGCTCAAAGAGCGAGCACCCGCACGCACCGCGTCGACGGCCAGATCGTGGCACAGCGTGGCCGCCGCCTCGCTGACGAGCCGACGCGGCTTCGAGGCCGACGCGCGGGGTGCCAGGTGGCGCACGAACGCGCCGTACACCTTCTCGTGCACCAACGCCCGACGAGGCGCCATGCACGTCTGTCCGCCGTTGATCTCCACCGACTGCCAGATCGCGCTGGCCGCCAGTTCCGCGTCGGCATCGTCCAGCACCAGGGCGCTGTCCCTGCCCGAGAGTTCGAGCGTCGAGGGCGTCAGGGTCGGCGCCAGCGACTGCGCGATCTCGCGACCGACGCCCGTCGAGCCCGTGAAGACGACGTGATCAAAACGCCCCTCGCGCAGCAGAGCCGCACCCGCCTCGCGCGTCGCGCTCACCCAGCGCAGCCCCTCGTCGCCCCCGGGCACCGCCGCCTCTCGGAACAGGCTCAACAACATCTCCTGCGAGCGCGGCGCGTGTTCCGACGGCTTGACGGTCACGCGATTTCCCGCCGCCAGAGCGTGCAGCAGTTCGATCCCCAGCAGTTGGATCGGATAGTTCCAGGTCGCGATGATCGCGACGTGGCCCAGCGGCTCGCGCCGCTCAATCAGGCGCGTCGCCGCGCTGAACGGCCCGCCGTGACGAAGCCGCCGCGGGCCAAGCACCTTCGGGGCACGCTTCTCGATCCAGCGCGCCGCCGTCAGCACCGGCATGACGTCGCCCATCAGAGCCTCGAAGCGCGTCTTGCCGATCTCTTCCGAAGCAACCTTCGACAGGTCCGACTGTCGACGCGCCACCAACCGCCGCACCCGCGCGACATACGCCAGCCGCTCCTCCAGCGCACCGGGCGACCACGCCGGAGCCGCTGCCCCGGTGACACCCGATCGACCGATCTCGCCATCGCCAGCCTGCACGGCCGAGTTTACGGCAGCGTCGCCTCAAAGTCCGGATCGCAAACCGCGCCCGCCGTTGCCCGCAGCGCGCCGACCACTCCGGCGATCAACGCGCAAGGCCGAGCCCGCCAAACCACTCCATCGCCCGCTCGACGCCGGGCGTGACCACCAGCGTGTGCCCGTCGTGCTGGAACACCCGCAGCTCCACCCGCACGCCCTTCGCCTGCGCTCGCTGGACGTCCTGCACAAGCCCATCCAACGGGAAGATCGGATCAAGCCCGCCGACGATCATCAGCACCGGCGGCAAGTTTCCGGCCTCCGCCCCGTCCCCGGCCCCCAGCCCCCGCCCTCCCGCGATCAACACCACACCCCGAATCGCGGGCGCGGGCCGACGCGCGAGCCCCAACGCCGCCTGCGCGCCGAGCGAGTGTCCGATCAGAAACACCCGCTCCCGATCCACGCCGTAGATCGTGTCGAGCTGCGCCAGCAACCGCTCCATCGCGTCGGGCAGAAAACCGAACAGCTCCGTCCGCGGCGTGACGAGAATCGCTCCGCGCTCAGCGCACGCACGCACCAGCGCACCCGCGCCGTACGCCGTCGCAAACATCGCCTCATCTCCCCCGGCCCCGTGCAGCGCCACCACCACCGGCCGCGGCTCGCCCTTTCCCTCCGGCGCAACGACACGCATCGGGATCGTCGATCCCTCCAGCACCAGAGGCACGTTCGGGTCCGCGTCGATCGCCCGGCGCCACTCTCCCGCCTCGAGCAGAGCCACCTGCCGCTCGAAGTGCTCCGTTCGCTTCGCGCACTCCCACTCACCGAGGAACGACGCCGAGTTGTTCGGATCGGGGCGTTCGGTCATCAGCGCCAGCCGCGCCAGCACGATCTCGCGGCTCAGGCGTGCCAGGCCTTCGGGCGCTTCCACCTTGCGTGCGCGCTCCAGCAGGAGCTCGCGCTTCGTCGCCGCTCCCTCGCAGAGCGTCCCCTTTGACGCCACCGCCACATCCGGCCGGATCTCGCGGCCCAGTCTTTCCTCGATCTCCCGCACCAACTCGTTGAGCAGGCGCTCGGCCTGCGGCCGGCGTCCGCTGAAGAACTCGATCGTCGCCCGGTCAAACTGACGGCTGTAGCGCTCGCGAGTCTCGCCTTCCGCAAGCCCCTTCGCCAGCGCCGCGGCGAAGGCGTGATCGGCCCGCAGATACGGCACAGCCAACGCCGCACGGGTCAGCCCCAATCGAACGCGGCCCGACGGCTCCGGATTCGCGCTGGGCGCGGCCGGCGCATCTGCCCGCAACCCCGTCGCCGACAGCAACGTGGTCGCCAGCACGACAACCAAAGCTCCCGCAGCACGACGACGAGCGATCCGCGCCATGCGTTGATTGTTGACAGCCCCGCCCGCGACCGATCACGCCGCCAGAGCCGGAGTCTCCTGCCCGCGCCGCTCCGCACGCTCCGCCGCCGCCAAGAGGCCGACTCGCCAGGTCCACCTTTTGAGCAGCAGATGCTGCTGGTACAGCGTGGGGATCAACCCCGCGTCGGCCGTCGCCGCGGGAAGATCCGCGAGACGGAAGAACTCGTCGCGCAATCGATCGACCAGGGGCCTCTCTCGCTCGACGAAGAGGCGGCTGTAGCGCAGCTCGTCGCGATCGGTGACATCGCGCCCGAAAATGTCGCGGGCGCAGCGCCGGGACGTGCGCGCCAGCGTGAAGGCCTGCTCTCCGAGCAACTGCTCCCGGCGCAGATACTCCTCGGGCTCGTAGCGATGGTCGTGCCGCACGATCGCCGACGGACGGTACAAGACCGGAAGCGAGCGTCCGTGCGTTACGCGCCACGCCCACTCGATGTCCTCGTAGACCGGCGCGGGGAGCGACTCGTCGAACCAGTGACCCGCCGCGTCCTCGGCCCGGAACGACAGGTTCAACGTCCACGCGTGACGGAAGCCCCAGTCGCGCTCGCGTGCGTCGCGGTGCGGCTCCATCTGGTCGTAGAAGAAGATCATCGAGGTCTCGCGGATCAGCCGGTCAAACAGCCGGTCCGGAAGCCGCACGACCCACGGCGCGCTCCCCAGCACCAGCGCACCGCGCGACCGCTCCGCCTGCGCGCGGGCGTGTTCGCGCAGGCAGTCGGCGTGGGGGATCACGTCGTCGTTGAGCAGGAGGATGATCTCGCCGCGTGCTTCGCGGCGCAGCGCGTTGCGCACCGCCGCCGGACCCCGCTTGGGAAGCACCAGCACCCGGGCACCCGGCAGGGCGTCTGCCGCGCAGCGGGTTTCGGGGTCGGTCGCGTGCTCCGGGCCGTCCACGCCCACCAGCACCTCGAACTGATCGCGCTCGAGCGTCTGCAGCGCCAAGGCCTCCAGGCATCGGCGCAGACGGTCGGGACGCTGGTGGGTCGGGATCAGAACGCTCAACATGCAGGGTTTGCTATCGGCCCGAGCGCACAACGTCCACAAAAACCGGCAACGTGGCACAAGTCGCACGCACCCAAGGCCGATAGCCACCCATGCCGCCGCGAGGGCGCCCACGCCGATCCGGGCTTCACGCCCGCTCTTCGTGGATGAACAAGGGCCATGGACGGCCCTTTTTCATGCCCCCGCTGCGACCGGGAGTCTTCGCCATGACCACCGGACAACCGCCCGCCCGCGACCCGTCGCACCCCACGCCTTCAGCGCACGACGATCGTCGCCAGCACGCACGCATGTACGTGCGCCGGGGCTGCAAGGTCTTCGACCCCGCCAGCCGCCGCTACATCCCCGCGACCACCCACGACTTCTCCGTCGGCGGCGCGCTGGTGTGGCTCGAGGCGGGCCGACGCGTGCAGCCGGGCGACATCGTCGACCTGATCGTCGGCTGGGGCCCGGGCGTGGTGATGCGGAGCGAAAGCGCGGTCTCCGGCGTCGTTCTGCGCGCCATCGACATGGCCGAAGGACGTCAGGCCGTGGCGCTGCGCTTCCGCCAGAGCGTCGCCCAGAACACGCGCCTGGCCGCCTGAGCCCGATCAACTCCCGCCCGCGCGGCCGATTCGGCCCGCAACCGCGTCGCTCCTCGCCCCTTACGATCCTGCGGTCCGCCGTGGTGAGCGACCGGGAGTACCTCGCGGTGCTGTGGCAGCCTTCGTTACCTTCGTCGTATCACGAGATGTCCAGCGATGACCTCGCCCAGGCCATCTCGGCGCGCCGCCGCGAACTGGGTGACTCGCTCGTCATCCTCGGGCACCACTACCAGGTCGATCAGATCATCCGGCACGCCGACTTCACCGGCGACTCGCTCAAGCTCAGCCAGATCGCCGCACGGCTCGCGACCGACACCTCGCGCGCCGGGCGCGTGCGATACGTCATTTTCTGCGGCGTGCACTTCATGGCCGAGACGGCGGACATGCTCACGCCCGACTCGGTCGAGGTCATCCTGCCCGATCTCTCCGCCGGCTGCTCCATGGCCGACATGGCCCAGTACGACGACACCGTCACCGCCTGGGAAACCATCCACGAATCGCTCCGGCGACAGGGCTGGAGCGGGCGCGTCATCCCCATCACCTACGTCAACTCCAGCGCCGCCATCAAGGCCTTTGTCGGCGCCCACGACGGCGCCTGCTGCACCAGTTCCAACGCCGACAAGGTCTTCGCGTGGGCCATGCGCCAGGGCTCCGACGCCCATGGACGCGACGTCAAAATCCTCTTCCTCCCCGACCAGCACCTGGGACGCAACACCGCGGCCCGGCACGGGATCGACGTGCACGCGCACTCCACCGTCTACGACCCGCGACGAGCCGCCAAGGGCGAAGAGCTCGGCGGCAGCACCCCCGAGCAACTGCTCCGCTCCAAAGTCATCCTCTGGGCCGGTCACTGCTCGGTCCACAAGCTCTTCCGGCCCGAGCACTGCGATCAGGTGCGCAGCGCCGATCTCGCCGCGGGAACCAACACCACCATCCTCGTTCACCCCGAGTGCTGCAAGGAAGTCGTCGACAAGGCCGACCTCGCCGGCTCCACCGAGTACATCATCGAGACGGTGCGCCGGGCCGCGCCCGGCACGCGCTTCGCCGTCGGCACCGAGGTACATCTCGTCAACCGGCTGAGCGTCGAGGCCAAGTCCCGCGGCGTCGAAGTCCGCATCCTCAGCGACTGCCAGTGTCTCTGCACCACCATGTACCGCATCGACGAGCCCCACCTGCTCTGGGTCCTCGATCATCTGACCGGCCGCCTCAGCAAGGACGCCAAGCCCCGCTCGGTCAACGTCATCCGCGTGCACCCGGAAGTGCGGCGCGACGCGCTCAAGGCCATCGAGCGCATGCTCGGCCTCACCAACCCGACGCCGAAGTTCGAAACCGCCGCGGCTCTGGACTGATCGCTCACAAGCCTGCGCTCGGCGTCACGATCGACGCGTTGAGCACCGGCAAGTCGATCAGCGCCCGCATGAGCGCGAACGCCACGCCCGAGATCGCCGCCGCCGCCAGCATGTCGACGATCAATCCCGCGCCGACGAACCGTCGCATCGACACCAGCCCGGTGGCGTACGCCAGCGCGTTGGGGGGTGTGCCCACCGGGAGCGCAAAGCCGCAGCTCGCGGCCATCGACACCACCACCGCCAGTTCGAACGGGTGCAGCCCCACCGAAGGTGCGACGCTGATCGCGATCGGGATGAAGGTCGTCGCGACCGCCGTGTTGCTCGCAAACTCCGTCAGCAGCACCACCACGACCGCGACGATCATCACGAGCACCAGCGGCGGGACGCCGCCGAAGGCGCTGAACATCTCGCCGATCTCCCGGTTGACCCCGTGCGCGCTCAGCGCGGCCGCCAGCGAGAGCCCGCCGCCAAAGAGCACGAGAATCCCCCACGGGATCTGCCCCGCCGTCTTCCAGTCGAGTGCGAAGCGATGCCCGCGCACATCGACCGGACAGACAAAGAGCACCAGCGCCGCGCCGATCGCGATCCCCGCCTCGCTCAAGACGCCGCGCACGCCCGTCCACGACGCGAGCCATCCGTTCAGCGGCTCCATCAGCACCCACAGCGCGACCGCCAACGCGAAGACCACCAGCACCACCCGCTCACCGACGTTCCAACCCCCCAGCGCCGCCCGCTCGCGCTCGATCTCCTGGTGCAAGCCCGCCATCGCCTCAAGCCGCGGCGGGAAGAGCGTCACCAGCACCAGCCACGACGCCGGCAGCAGCATCACCACCAGCGGCAGGCCCAGCATCGCGTACTGGTTGAAGCTCAGCGTCGATCCCGTGAGCGCTCGCAGTTGACTCGTGAGCACGACGTTGGGAGACGAACCAAACAGCGTCCCCAGCCCGCCGATGTTCGACGCGAACGCGACACCCAGCACGAGGCAGCACCCGAAGTTCCGCACACCCGCCGCACGCGCCTCGCCCTGGCGCGCCGCGACAAAGCGGTGCAGGCTCAGGGCCAGGGGCAGCATCATCACCGCCGTTGACGTGTTGTTCACCCACATGCTGATCATCGCGGTCGCGAGCATCACGCCGCCCACGAGCAGCGACGGCCGATCTCCGACGCACGAAAGCACAAAGAGCGCAAACCGCCGGGGCACGCCGAAGCGCTCGAGTGCCGCCCCGAGCATCATCCCGCCCATGAAGAAGAAGACCACCGGATCGGCGTAGGGCGCACACGCCGCCCGGATGTCGGCCAGCCCCAGCACCGGAAACGCCACGATCGGCAGGAGGGCCGTCGCCTCGACGGGCACCACTTCAAAGACCCACCACAACGCCATCCAGACCCCGATCCCCAGCGTGACACACCCCGCCCACGTCAGCTCGCCCCGGCCCGCACCCGTCGCCCAAAAGACGAAGAGCGCCGCCAGCGGCCCGGCCACCAGCGCGCCATAGCGCAGCCACAGCGGCGAGTCGGGAGTGCGCACCGTGGGATCGATCATGCCGTCGTTCCTTTCGCCGAGCCTCACTCACCGACGCCCGCTCACCGACGCCCGCTCATGGACACCGCCACCGCCGCGAAGATCAGACCAAACGCGATCACGTCCTGCACGCGCATCCGCTCCTTCATCACGAGGATCGTGAAGATCGAAAAGACCGTGAGCGTGATCGCCTCCTGAAGGATCTTGAGCTGCGGCAGGGTAAACGGCCCGCCGTGCGTCACGTGCCCCATCCGATTCGCGGGCACCTGCAGCGCATACTCCGGCAGCGCAATCAGCCACGAGATCAAGATCGCCGCCACCAGAGGCCACGCCTTCTGCTTGATGTGGTAGTACCACGCGAACGTCATGAACGCGTTGGACCCGATCAGCAGCAGCACTGTCCACAACCACCGGGGAACATCCATGTCGCCATGCTACCCGCAACGCACAACGCCCCCCACAGGACCCGCCCTCGGGTGCCACTGCCCCGCGAAGCACGCGGCAGTGGCACCTCGCGACGGGCCTCGTGCCGTTTATTCAGGGTCCGGCCGCCTTCGCGATGCTGAAAACGACGTTCTGTGCGGCCCTCACCGGTACAGCCCGCACCGGCCCACCTCCAACCGCGATTCACCGCGCCGGCCGCTGGCATCCCACGCGCCTGAATTGGACTCTTCACGTGGTACTCCGCCCGCGTGGGCGGCGTGAGGTTGGCCCGCGAACGGGCCCTGGAGATGGAAAGGGAGTGTCATGATGAAGTCCGTCCAACGCATCCTTCGACCGGCCGGTCTGTTGTCGCTGGCGGGGCTCGCCTTGGCCGGAGCGATGCTCTCGGCCCCCGCGACCGCGCCCGCTCAGTCCGGCTCGGACCAGTTCGCCACGCTGCCCAGCTCGCTGACGCTCTACGGCGTGGTCCGCGACTTCAAGGGCCGCAACGAGTCCGGCGGGCACCCTGACTTCCAGTATCAGCCCACCGCCGGCTTCGGCATGTACGCCAACATGGTCGCCGATCAGCTCGATCAGGACGGCAAGCCCGTCTTCCGCAGCCAGGGCAACCGCGTGAGCAGCCAGGCCCGCGACGCCCAAGGCCGCAACATCATCCCGACACGCAAGGAGTACATGGCCACGCGCTCGGGTGACGTCGCCTCGTCGGTCGCCACCAGCAACGGCGGCGCGCTCTCCACCAGCGCCAACTTCGCGCAGTGGTACCGCGACGTCCCGGGCACCAACCTGTCGCGCATCGTCCCCATCGTGCTGACTCGTCAGCCCAACACCAACATCTACTCCTTCAGCGACCGCACCGACCCCGGTTTCTCCAGCCTCGGCGGGTTCTTCCCCATCAACGGCCAGCTCTTCGGCAACACCCCCGGCCAGTCCAGGAACTTCGGCTTCACCTTCGAGGTCGAGACCGAGTTCGTCTACAAGCGCGGCACCGGCCAGTCCTTCACCTTCACCGGCGACGACGACGTCTGGGTCTTCATCGATAACCGCCTCGTCGTCGACCTCGGCGGCGTCAAGGGCGCCCTGAGCCAGAGCGTCGACCTCGACCGCCTCTCCTGGCTCCAGGACAACCAGACCTACAAGCTCAAGCTCTTCTTCGCCGAACGCCACACCACCCAGTCCAACGTCCGCATCGACACCACGATCAACCTGAAGGCGGTTGATCCGCCCCCGGTCACCGGCCTCTTCGACTAAGCACCTCCGTACCCCGGGGGGGGCGGAGTCACCCCCGGCTTCCCGGCTCACCACGCACACCTCCGTGTGCCCACGCGCCGCGACGCGGGCTTCGGGATCGTCCCGGGGCCCGTGTCGGCTTTTGCTCTTCCCGCTTCACGTACACTCTTGCCCGTGAGCGCATCGAGACCGCCCGACGAGCCCCCGCCGCCCGACACCTTCCCCACCGCGCCCACGCTTCCGACCGCGCCCAAGTTCGTCACCGCGCCCACGTCCGACTCCTCCTCCCGATCCTCCACCTCCTCCTTCTCCAGCGTCGACGACAGCGCACTGGCCCCCGGCACCCTCCTGCTCGACCGCTATCGCATCGTCGCGCTCCTGGGCAAAGGCGGCATGGGCGAGGTGTACCGCGCCGACGATCTCAAGCTCGGCCAGTCGGTCGCTCTCAAGTTCCTGCCCGAAGCCTTCGCCATGGAGCCCGCACGCCTCGAGCGCTTCCGCTCGGAAGTGCGGCTGACCCGCCAGATCAGCCATCCCAACGTCTGCCGCGTCTACGACATCGGCGAGGCACACCTCCCCGCCGCCTCGACACCCGGCGCACCGCTGGTCACGCGCATCTTCCTCTCCATGGAGTACGTCGATGGCGAAGACCTCGCCTCGCTCCTCCGCCGCATCGGCCGCCTCCCCGAAGACAAGGCCATCCAGCTCGCACGCCAGATCTGCGCAGGCCTCCACGCCGCCCACGAACAGGGCGTCGTTCACCGCGATCTCAAGCCCTCCAACATCATGCTCGACGGGCGCGGCAACGCCCGCGTCATGGACTTCGGCGTCGCCGGGTTCGTGCAGGATCTCAACGCCCGTGGCGACATCGCCAGCGGCACCCCCGCCTACATGGCCCCCGAGCAGCTCGCCCGGCGCGAGGTCACGCGGCGGAGCGACCTCTACTCCCTGGGCCTGGTTCTCTACGAGCTCTTCACCGGACGCTCCGCCTTCGCCCCCATGACCGTCGAACAGCGCCGCACGCTGCTGCAAAGCGGCTCGTCGCACACGCAGATCACCAGCCCCGGCGATCTGGTCCGCGGGCTTGATCACGCCGTCGAACGCGTCATCCTGCACTGCCTCGACACCGACCCGGCCATGCGTCCGGCCAGCGCACTGGCCGTTTCTGCCGCGCTGCCCGGCGGGGATCCACTCGCCGCCGCCCTCGCGGCGGGCGAAACACCGAGCCCGGAATTGCTCGCGCTCTCGGGCGCGGAAGGACGTCTCTCCCGTCGCGTCGCGTGGTCACTGGTCGCCCTGATCGCCACGGTGCTGGTCGGAGTGGGCCTGCTCAACGATCGCTTTGGTCTGGTCGCGCACGCGCCGATGCCCATCTCTCCGTCGAGCGGGCAGGCTCTCGCCCGGGTGATGCTTGCGGATCTGGGCATCGATCTCCCGTCCGGCCCCAGCGCGTACAGCACCTTCGGGATCGGCCAGGACGAAGCCGCGGCCCGCGCCATCACGCAGGCCCAGGCGTGGGGTCGCCTTGATGAGATCCGCCCCAAGCCGTACATCGCGTGGTACCGCTTCTCGCCCGCGCCGCTCCAGTTGCTCTCGTGGGGTCAGCGCCAGATGTCCATCGACACCCCGCCGCGCGAGATGCCGGGCAGCGTGCTGCTTGTGCAGAGCATCGACACCTCGCTCTTGCGCTTCGAGCGTGTCCCGCCGCAGCTGGGCTTCCTCGCCGACGCCCGCGAGCGCGCCGCCACGCGCGCCGCATCCGCGTCCACCGCCGTGCCCGTCGCCGAACAGTCATCGACGGGCTCGCCGCCCGCCGCGCCCGATCCGATCGCGGCCCCGCCGCCGATCCGCTGGGAGCGCTTTTTCGAGAAGGCCAAACTCGACTTCAGCGCCTTCCGCCCCGACACGCCGCAATACGTGGCCTCGGTCCCCAGCGACGCCCGCTACGCCTGGGTCGGTCCGCTCCCCGGGCTTGAGGGCCGCACGCTCCGCGTCGAGGCCGCCTCGCTCGAGGGCTTTCCGGTCGCATTTGAGTTGATCCCCGACTGGCGCCGCCCGTGGCGTCCCGGCGAAGGGTCGGGCGGTTCGTTGAGCCGCGTGACCAACCTCATCCTCTCCGCGTCGCTCGTCGCGGCACTCAGCGCCGCCGTGTACTTCGCGGTCGGCAACGTGCGCTCGGGTCGCGCCGATCTGCGCGGCGCGCTCTTCTTCGCCCTCATCGTGGGCGGCGTGGAGACCCTCTCGTTCATCCTGCCGCGCCACACGCTGATGGAGATCTTCTCGCTCGACTTTGTCACGCGACCCCTCTCGCGCGGCATGTGGATCGGCGGCATTTGCTGGATCGTTTATCTCGGCCTCGAGCCTCACGTCCGCAGACGCTGGCCCCACTTCCTGCTCGGCTGGACACGCTTTGTCGTCGGCCTCAGTTCAGGCCGCTGGACCGACCCGCTCCCGTGGCGCGAGGTGCTCACCGGCCTGACCCTCGGATGCATCCTGGGGGTCTGCTTCCAGATCGTGGGCCCCCTCGATTTCGGCGCTCTGGCGCAGGGGTCGTTCGTCCTCAGCCAGCCCATGCGACAGCTCTCCGACCCCTACCTGGGCGTGAGCTTCGCCCTCGGCACGCTCTGCGTGCTCATCAGCAGCAACCTCGCCATCCCCCTGCTCGTCGCGCTGCTCATCGTCGGCCTGGAGCGCATCGTCCGCACACGCTTCATCTACTACCCGCTGGCCACCGCCTTCATGTGGCTGCTCATCGGCGGCCAGTCGTCGGTCCCGTCGGTGCAGATCCTCGCGGCGATCTTCGCGGTTGCCTGGATGATCGCCCTCGTCCGGCTCGGCCTGCTGTGTGCCGCGGTCTTTTCCCTGGCGGGCACCATCACCGCCAACAGCGCCCCGACCCTCGAGCTTCAGGCCTGGTACGCCGCGCCCATGCTCGTGATCCCCGGCTTTGTGCTGCTGCTCGCCGTGGTGGCCGCGTGGCTGTGCGCCGATCAAGCCCGCCCGGAGTCCGCCGCCGGATCGGTCCGGCCGACGCCCGTCGCGTGAAGGCCCGAATCCGGCCTGCGCCCGTCCCGAACCGCTGAGACCCCCGCCCCTGCCTGGCCCGCGCCCGGCCCGGGGACGCCCCCGTGCACGAATCCCCTCTTCCCTACCATCACCCCGCAATGCCCGAGCGCCCCGAACATATCCGTAATTTCTCGATCATCGCCCACATCGACCACGGCAAGAGCACCCTGGCCGACCGGCTCCTCCAGGCCACCAACGCCGTCTCCGCGCGCGAAGCCAAGGAGCAGATCCTCGACTCGATGGACATCGAGCGCGAACGCGGCATCACCATCAAGGCCTCCGCCGTCACCGTCTTCCACCGCCACAAGCCCGGAAGCACCACCGACGAACTCGAGAACGACTACGAAGCGCCCGTCGACGACTCCACCGCCGAGACCGCCGCCAGCCACAAGACCAAAAAGGGTGAGTCCGCCGAATCCCACGGCGATCTCTTCATGCTCAACTTCATCGACACCCCCGGGCACGTCGATTTCAACTACGAAGTCGCCCGCGCCCTCAAGGCCTGCGACGGCGCCATTCTCGTCGTCGACAGCACCCAGGGCGTGCAGGCTCAGACACTGGTGAACGCGTATCTCGCCGTCAACGAGAACCTCACCATCGTCCCGGTCATCAACAAGATCGACCTGCCCTCCGCGCGTCCCAACGAAGTCGCCGAGGAAATCGAGCAGACCCTCGGCTTCGACGCCGCCGACGCCATCTTCGTCTCCGCCAAGACCGGCCAGGGCATCCCCGAACTGCTCGCCGCCATCTGCGAGAAGTTCCCGCCGCCGCGCAAGCCCGTGGTGAAGCAGCTCCGCGCCCTCATCTTCGACGCCGTCTACGACGACTACCGCGGCGTCATCGTCTACGCCCGTATCTTCGACGGCGAACTGAAAGTCGGCGACAAGATCCGCATGATGGGCATCGGCCGCTCGTTCCAGGTGACCGAGATCGGCAAGATGAACCCCAAGCCCTACCGCCTGCCCGACGGCAAGGTCGGCCCCGGCGAAACCTGCTACATCGTCGCCGCCATCCGCACCCTCAAAGACGTCCGCATCGGCGACACCATCACGCTCGAGAACGACCCCGCCGCCGAGGCCCTCCCCGGCTATCAGCCCCCGCGACAGATGGTCTTCTGCGACTTCTACCCCGCCACCACCGAAGACGGCAAGGGCTCGGACTTCGAAGAACTGCGCGAGGCCGTCGAGAAACTCAGCCTCAACGACTCCTCCTTCACCTTCGCGCCCGTGCACTCCGAGGCCCTGGGCTTCGGCTTCCGCTGCGGCTTTCTCGGCCTGCTCCACATGGACATCATCCAGGAGCGCCTCGAACGCGAGGGCGGCGTCCAGATCATCCAGACCGCGCCCACCGTCTCCTACCACGTCCTCGTCCGCGGCACCGACACCATCACCGGCGCCAACGGCCAGTCCCTCAAGCCCGTCGACCCCACCTCACCCTTCATCAAGGGCATGAACGACCGAGGCGTGCCCGCCGGATGCCAGCTCCTCGAAGTCCACAACCCCGCCGACCTCCCCAACATGTCCCTCGTCGATGAACTCCGCGAGCCCGTCTGCCGCGTCGAGATCATGGTGCCCAAGGAGTACATCGGCGACATCATGAAGCTCTGCCTCGACCGCCGCGGCACCTACAAAAACCAGTCCTTCGTCTCCGCAGGACGCGAACTCCTCCAGTTCGAAATCCCTCTCGCCGAGATCATCTACGACTTCTTCGACAAGATGAAGGGCCTGACCAGCGGCTACGGCACCATGGACTACGAGGTGATCGGCTACCGCTCCGACGACCTGGCCAAGATGGACATCCTCATCAACGGCGACCCCGTCGAGGCCCTCGCCATCATCGTCCACCGCCAGAAAGCCGAAGGCCGAGGCCGCCACCTCATCGCACGCCTCAAGGAACAGATCCCCCGCCACCAGTTCGAAATCCCGCTCCAGGCCGCCATCGGCAGCCGCATCATCGCCCGCGAGACGATCAAGGCCTTCCGCAAGAACGTCCTCGCCAAGTGCTACGGCGGCGACGTCAGCCGCAAGCGCAAGCTGCTCGAAAAGCAGAAGGAAGGCAAGAAGCGGATGAAGAACGTGGGCAGCGTGACCATCCCGCAGGAAGCGTTCATGGCGGTGCTGGATCAGGGGGATTGAGCGAACTTGACCATCTGCTTTCTATGGGCTGTACCAGTTGGCGTGGGCGAGGACTTGGGGACTGCTCAATGAATAGACTGATCAATACGACGTTCCTGCGATTTAGCAAGCGAGCGGAGACGGACGCAAATGAACGATTGGTTCAGACGTTCGTGGACTCCGGCGCGCTTGCGACGCTGCTACTCACTCGCGATCACCAGATCATCTTTGGTCGCCGTGGCACTGGAAAAACGCATGCGTTTGCATATCTCGCGAGCACAGCCGCCTCGCACGATTACGTCGCATACGTCGACATGCGACAGCTCGGATCAAGTGGCGGCATTTATGCAGATGCATCTATTTCACTTCCTGAGCGTGCTACTCGCCTACTTGTTGACGCACTTGTAGCTATTCACGACAAGCTGCTAAGCGCTATCCTTGCGGACGAGTCTGCGAATTTGGCGACGGCCGCATCGCCGCTTGACGCTCTAGCCGAAGCAGCAACTCAGATCAAGGTAGTTGGGACAACTGCGACGGTCGAATCTCGAAAGTCCGGAACTCGGACCGAGATCGCCGATTCCGCCAATGCGGCCCTGACCGCTTCAAGCCTGCCGACTGTATCTCTTGGTTCTAATCGGACACAAGTATCGGGCCTAGATGTTGAAGCCACGGTCAGCCACTCTGGGTCGGCTCGATTCACCGTACACTTCGGTTCTGTTGGCGGCTCGATGCGAGACTTCCTTGCAAGTATTGCCCCACGGAGGGTGTGGATACTCCTTGACGAATGGAGCGCCGTGCCCGCCGATCTGCAGCCTTACTTGGCGGATCTATTTCGACGCGCACTCCTCCCCGTGAACGGGCTAACCCTGAAAATTGCGGCTATCGAGCAGAGAAGCCACTTTCAACTATCGTCATCGTTTGGCGACTACATCGGAATTGAACTCGGAGCCGATGCGTCAGCCGATCTCAATCTTGACGATTACATGGTGTTCGATAATAACGCTGATCGTGCAACTGAGTTTTTTCAAGAGCTTGTGTTTCGGCACTATCGTGCATGCGAAGTTGAAACTGATGGAGCTCCTAAGTTTCAAACAAGTCTTGAGCTTCGAAAGTCGGCATTCACAGAGATCAGAGCCTTTCAGGAATTTGTCCGGGCGGCTGAAGGGGTTCCGCGCGACGCGATCAATATTTTGTCGCTTGCCGCACAAAAAGCTGATGCTCGAGCAATTGCAATTCATGATATTCGAGCGGCCGCCAAGGCGTGGTATCAGCGCGACAAGGAGAAGGCCGTCTCTGCCAATTCGGAAGCCACCAGCTTGCTTCACAAATTGATCGACAAAGTGATTGCCCACCGGCAGGCTAGAGCGTTCCTTTTTTCGGCTGCCGCTCGCAGCGAGCTTATTGACCAGCTCTTTGACGCCCGAGTTCTTCATATCCTCAAAAAGAACATTTCCTCTCCCGAGTCGCCAGGCGCTCGGTACAACGTGTACAAGATCGACTACGGCTGCTATGTCGATCTTTTGACCACAGGCAAAGGCCCCGCAAGTCTGTTCGGTCCGGAGGGTGAATTCGACGAGATGACTCAGGCGGTGCCGCCAGACGACTATCGTGCAATACGCCGTGCTATTTTGGAAGCGTCGGATCTTGCATAGGGATCATGGGCGGGTGACCCGCAATGTTGGCCGATCGGCCAGTCTCAACTCCCGCCTCGCACCGATGCGTGGTGCCGGAACCTAGCAGGGGTTGCCGCCCCTGATCAAGAGAGTCATTGTCGCGACAGTCGTGGTTGCGGGGCTATTGTCGGCGCATGAAGTCGAAGATCAATCCATCGGTCCTTCTGGAAGTGAAGCAATTCAGTCAGATGCAGGACCGTCTGCTAGCCAGCTACGACGCTTTGGCGGACGCATCGGGTTTGGATATTCGAGAGATCGAACGCTTCGAGTTCGACGGGAATGACGAGGACGACTATCTCAGGTGCGCGAGATCCTTGCTAGCGGGAAGTCGCGACCAGCGCCGTCAAGCTTGTAATAGTCATGGGCGCAAAGTGGCGATCTATCGACGCATGCTTGAGACCTATCTGCGACTTCCGCCGGAGGGGCTTCTTTCTCGAGAACAGCTTCAATCAGTTCTTGAAGCCGCACTTGTTGATCCGTGAGGAGCATGGGCAGCCTGGCTCTTGTCCCGTGGGAGCGTGGCACCAATCTCGTGGGAGCGTGGCACCGACCCCGTGCCACTGACCTCGGCTCTGCGAGGTCAGTGCATCCGCGCTGGGTCGCCTAATCACGCTGCGCCGTCCGTGCCGAACGACCGATCGCAATCCCCGCCTCGCACCGCAACGCGGTGCCAGAACCCAGCCGGGGCTCGCCGCGCAGCGGCACCCCGCTCACTCCGCATCGAGGCCTAAACATGGTGACCCCGAAGTACCACATCAGCGTGTTCTTTAGCCCCGAGGACAAGGGCTTCATCGCCGACGTCCCCGACCTGAAGTACTGCTCCGCCTTCGGCGAAACGCCCGAGAAGGCTCTGCGAGAAGTCATGATCGCCATGCGACTCTGGCTCGAAACGGCAAAGGCCGCGGCGAAGCGAATCCCCAAGCCGCGGTACCGACCGGCGATCTATCAGGCTGCTTCCTGAAATCAGTGCCGAGCACCACGCTGAGCGGCGGCGCATCTTGAACGCGGATCACATCGCCACGCCTCTTCACGGGGCGGGTGACCTAATCGCCCCGCCCCTGTCGCCATCCTTAACCCCCGACATCCAAGTGACCCGTATGGTTCAACCCGTCGCGCGGCTCGGCGGCACGTTGGCTCCTGGGCGGCTGAAAGCATGAAGAAGAGACACGACATTCTCGGATTGCTGATCGCGCTGCTGATGCCGGTCGTCCTGATCCTCGGCGGTGCCGCGTTGGCGGCGGTGGGAGTCCTGCAGGGCTCGCTCTTCCTGATCGTGACGGGCCTGGTCCTCGCCGCGGCCGGAGTTCTGTGGGGGGTCGTGATGCTGACCTTGGCCAATCCGTTCTTCTGACCGCCTGCCGCGTGACACGCGAGTCTTTTCCAGCACGCCTCGCCGTGCGCTGACGCCCGCGTTCGCCACGCGATCAAGGGATCGGCCGAAGCTCCCTCCGGCGCGGTGCGGCCGTAGCGCTCAAAGCGCATCGGTATCGCGTCCGTCGCGCGCAGCGATCCTCGGCGACGAAACCTCGTCGTCTGCCTGTGCGTTGGTGGTACCGCCGTGCCTTACGAGCCGGTGACCCAGATCGCCACCGTCTCGGTGACGGTCAAGGTCACATCGTTGCCAACGGTGACATTGCCGAGATTGACATCCGGCTGCACGCGGATGACACGCTCATTGCCCGCCGGGCCGCGAACGGTGACGGTGCGGAAAACGGAGTCGACCTTGAGCACGCGTGCCGTGATGACCGTGGTGCTGGTGGCGACCATGCCCGGCTTCTCACCCAGGCGCGTGCGGGCGACGTCGGTCACGGTTCCGGCGATCGGCTCACCCTGGCTCGGCCCGACCGAGACGGCGACCGAATCGGCCACCATCGCGTGCACCGTATCGCCCACGCGGATCTGCGCGAAGTTTCGGACCTCGGGCCCGCAGACGTACGTCGTGACTTCTCCATCCTCCCAGCGCAGCGTCACCTCGCGCGTCGCGGCGTTGATCGCTTCCACCCGCGCGGTGGTCGTCACCGCGTCGCCCTCCTCGCGCGTGACCGTCTCGTCCGCCGCCTTGTTGGTGTTGCACGCACCCAGCACAAACACGGAACCGACGGCGGCGGAAAGGACCAGATTGCGGATCAGCGACATGATGCGATTCTCCAAGGTGGGGCGGGTGGGAGGGGCCTTCGACAAGGCGGAGCGTAGCCGAAGCGCGCCCCGCGTGCCGGCGCGATCTGCTCGCGCACGCACACGACCGTTTTCGATCCGCCGCGACGCACAACTACGATGCGGCATGAACCTTGTTGAAAAGATCCGATCGATCGCCGCGGATCTGGTCGCCAAGCGGGGCAACGCGGCCGAGTCGTGGGCTCTGGCGGGTCGGCTGCTCGGGCGCATCAGCAGCGACGCAGCCGCGATCGAGAGAGTCCTCTCTTCGAAGGACCCGGCGGCATTGGTGGCGCTCTTGGACGCGATCGAGGGCAAAGCCGCGGCGGCGGCGGCCGTGCCCGTGCGTGAGTTCTCCGCGTCCGAACTCGATGCCGCGTACCGCGCGTTCCACAAGCGACTCAAGGTCAGCCGCCTCGCCGACGAGTCGAAGCTCGGCGGCCGATACACCTCCGGCGGACGCCACTCCGCGATCGACGCCATGCAGCCCCCCGACGGCTTCCCCGCCGAGATCTGGCCCGCGCTCATCCGCGCCGGCAAACTCAAGGACGCCGGCGGCGGGTTCTATCGCGAAGCCTGACCGCGCCGCGATCCGTGCGCCACACCCACCGGCCGCTCACGGGCAGAGCAGCTCGTTGTACGCGTTCACAAAGATCAGGAAGTCGGCGTTCTCCACAAGCCCGTCGAAGTTGAAGTCGCTCGGGCAGCCCTGGGGCATCGCAGGCTCGTTGCACAGGAACGTGATGTAGTCGTTCACGAAGAGCACAAAGTCGCTGTTGTCCACCTGGCCGTCGTTGTTGAGGTCGGCCGGGCAGAAGGCTCGAGGCGTGAAGGCGAAGCGCACCGCGATCGGGCCGTAGGTAAACCCGCCCATTGCATCCGCGCTGCTGTAGTTGTACACCGCGGCACCGGTCGCGGAGGGGCCGAAGGTCGAGCCTTCGAACAAGCCCGTGGCCGAGATCGCTCCCTGCCCTCGCACCGTCACGCACAGATCGCCGCCCTGATAGAGATACGCGCGGTCGAAGTTGATGTACCACGCGTTGTCGTTCGCCCGTCCTGCGATGCCGCTGGACGGGAAGGCGTCGGCCGGGATCGTGAGCGGGCCCGAACGCGCCAGGATCTCGTCCATTTCCACGTTGTCGGCATAGATCGTGCTCATCGTCAGCGGCGTGCGGCTCGTGCTCGAGATCGAAACGTCAAAGCGCGGCACGGTGATCTGCGTCGCGGGGAACGGATCGCCGCTGGCGCTCTGCGACGTGGCGCGCCGGAAGCTCATGCCCGTGATCGCCGAGCCATGATCGATCGAACGCAGCTCACTCGCCGGAATGATGAGCTGATACGAATAGTCCGGCTGCTGAGACACGAACCAGTCGGCGCCGGCCGTGCCGGTCGCGAGCGTGTTGGGCACGATGACCGAGGGGATGTAGCCGAGCTTGACGGCAAGGCCGTTGTACCCGCTCGCGTAGAAGAAGCCGCTGGTCGCGTTGGGGTCGCTGTTTGTGATCACCCGGTTCTCGCTTGTGCTGGACGGCACCAGATCGAGCGTGCTGATGAGTGTCGAGAGGCCGCTGTGCCGAATGTCGATGCACAGCGGACCGCCCTTGTACACAAACTGGCGGCGAAACTGCGCGAGCTTGCCGAAGGTGCCGACCGAGCCCGGCGGGAACGTCCCCGCAGCGATGCTCAGCGGCCCGTCATGCACAAGCACCAGATCGGAACCCTGATTCGCCGCGAACGTCGTCGAAACGCTCTCGGGCGGATTGACCGCGCTGCTCAGCGAGATCTCAAAGTCGAGCGCCGACGTGTCCACGCCCGGCGCGCCGACCAGCGGCGACGCAAACTGTCGCAGCCACAGCGAGTCGATCACGCTCCCAACCGGGATGTACCGCAGCTCGCTCGCCGACAGCACAACCTGCATCCGCTCCTTCAGAGGACCACCCAAAAAACTGTTGCTCGGATTCTGCTGGTTAAGCGGCGAAGAACTCGCCGCGTCCACGCTGTAGCGCCTGACTGTGAAAAGGGGGAAGCCACCGAAGCCGGTTTCCGTGGCGGTGTAGCTCAGGGCGGTGCGAGACTCGAATGCCGAGCCCCACCCCAGCGCCGGCGTCCCCGTCGCTTCGAGGAGTGCGGACGCCCCCCCACCGGCTTGACCGGTGTGGCGAATGACCGAAAGCAACGGACCGCCGCGATACGAATAGGGAGTCGCGAACGGAATCTCCCAGGAGAACGGCGCGACCGGCTGGCCGCCCGCCGAAGCAACCGCTCCCACAGCGACGCTGAGCGGACCGGATCGCACCGTCACAGCATCGGCGCCGACATTGCTCGCGAAGACGTCCGACAGCGATCCCGGCGGATTCGCGGACCGAGAGAGTTGGATGTCGAACGCCCCGTAGTTCGCAGGGGCCGTCGGCCAGAACGCAGGAAAGTCGATCACGTTCGCGCGGTACGCGAGGCCCACAAAGTCCGACCCGGGCCCGATCGTGTCGAACTGGTTGGCGGCCATCGTCGACACCGAGGTCACACCGGCACCCACGGTCAGTTCGTTGTAGCCATCGTCCGCTGCGGTCGCCACCATCGCGTCCCCCACCGTGACCTTGGTCACACCCTTGGCAAGGTCGACCGGCGGCGGGGTGAAGGTGAGGCGGACGACCAGCCCGGAGTCGTTGAAGACGGCCGCCGAAGTGCTCGCGTCCGCGGAGAGGCTGGTGACAACCTCCTTGGCCAGACCGACCGCGCTTGCCACATCGGCAAAGTGCAGATCACCACCTTGGTCATCTCGCACACGGAACTCGATCACCAGCGGTCCGCCGGAGTACACAAATCCGCGCGTGAACGTGATCACGGGCCCAAAGCCCGAGGGGGCTGATCCGCTCGGACCACCCGGATAAGCGCCGGCCGCGAGGCCCAACGTGCCCGAGCGGACAAGCACGGGGTTGAGCATGTTGTCCGCGAAGTTGGGCGCCACAGTGGCGAACGTGCGGCTGGAGGAGGCCAGGGTGATGTCGTAGCGGTCGAGGTTCCGCGCGGTGCTGGGAAAGTTGGCCGGACTGAAGCTGTTCGCCTGTCGAACCTGCAAGCCGGTGATCACGCTGCCGCGCGGGATGGCCGTCAGCAGGGCGGCGTCGTAGAAGACCTGATACACGCCACGTGGAGCATCGCCCAAGGGCCGAGAGTCGATCAAGGTGCCCGCGACAAACTCCGCGGCCGGCGGGATCACCGCCGTGCTTTGCCCCTGCGCCGACACGCTCCACACGCACATCGCCGCCGCCATCCAAACCATCACACAGCGGCGACTTCGCAGCGACGCGACACCCTTCAACGTGCTCGACATGTTCACTCCAATCGCTCCAGCGATGCACCACCCGTTGTCCCGTCAACGTACCAGCGCAACCCCCAAATCCCACTCACCACTCCGAAGAATCAAGTGAAACCGCCAGCCCCACGCCCACCCACCCCCCGCGCGCCCGCAGCCCGCCGTGCCCGAGAACCGCACACGCGCATGCCAACCTCGAGTAAGCCGGCACCCACTACTCGGCGTCACCACGCTTGAGCGATCTGCCGCAACACCCTCGCCTCACACCGCGTTTTCGTCGGCTCCAAGCCTCAAAAACAAGGGCAATCACTAGAAGCAGGCCTCATCCTTGAGCCCGCAGATCTTGGCGCAAGCACCCGAAAAGAAGGGACTTCCAACTCCCCGCCAGATTTTGGGCTCACTCCTCTTGCCAGACCAACCTATTGCCGATAAGACTATCCACAAGTCGTTTACATGAACGGAGGCTTTATGCAGACTTCTGGAAGAATCGCACTCTTGACCGCATGTGCAGGCCTCGCGTCGATCGCAGTGGCCGCACAAAAGGACTTTGAACTCACGATTCCGCAGACATCCCTCTCCGTCGCCGCCGTCGCGAGCGAAGAGCCGGCCCCGGCCGCCAAGGGTGTCTCACCCAAGGCCACGTTCGCCTTCGGGAACGAGCGCTTCCACGACGACGAGGAGATCTGGTGGCCCGGATTCCTCTCCGGCCTCCGCGGCTTTGAGCACTTCTATGAGCCCGTCGGCAATCCCCTCTACTTCGAAACCCCCTTCAACAACACCAGCCTGCGCTTCCTCTACCTCCACCACGGCTTTGATGATGACTCTCAGCTTCAGGGCGGCACACTCAACGTCGCGGCACTGCAGATCCGCGTCGCGCTCACCGAACGCCTCGGCCTGATCGCGACCAAGGACGGTTACTCCTGGCTCGACGCCGGCGCACTGCCCGAGGCCGACGGCTGGAACGCCCTCGCCGCAGGCGCCAAGTACGCCTTCTACGTCGATCGCGAAACCGACACCGTCGCCACCGCCGGCCTGCGCTGGATGATCGACAGCGGCGAGGCCAAGGTCCTGCAAGGCGGCGTCCACGAACTCTCGCCCTTCTTCTCCTTCGCCAAGGGTTGGGACCGCTTCCACCTCGTCGGAAATCTCACCTATCGCATCCCCACCGACAACGACGACGGCAATCAGGTCCTCCAGTGGAGCCTCCACACCGACTACGAGTTCTTCCCCGAAACCCTCAAGGGCTTCGCACCCTTCCTCGAACTCCACGGCCTGCACTACCTCTCCGACGGCGAACGCACACCCCTCTCCGTCGGCGGCGCTGATTACACCAACCTCGGATCCACCGACGTCTCCGGCTCCACCGTCATCTGGCTCGGCGCCGGCGCTCGCTGGAAGTTCTCCCCGCACGCCTCCGTCGGCGCGGCCTTCGAATACCCGCTGACCAACCGCAAGGCGGACATCTTCGGCCATCGCGTCACCGTCGACTTCATGCTCACCTGGTAGCCCAAGACTCCTCAACGGCCGCCGCCACGCGCGAGCGACCGAGTCTCCTCTCCTCAACAAAAACCGGCGCGAAAGCGCCGGTTTTTCTTCGCACTCTTGATGTCGTCACGCGATCGTCCGCGTTCAGCGTCGGCGCCGGGCCGCCAGCAGGCCGCCCATCGCCAGCGCCAACACGCCCGACGGCGCGGGGATCACGACACCTTCGATGAACTTGAGGGTGAACTTGTTGCGCTCGTTGTTGAGGTTGGCGACGGCGTTCCAGGTGAACCGCAGGCTGCCGCGGAACTCGACCTCGTTCACCGGGGTGGTGAAGAAGTAGTCAGGACCGCGCACGAAGCTCTGGAGGAAGTCGGCCGTGAGACCCGGCACGCTGATCGCGCTCCCGCCGTTGAGGCTCGCGGTCATGTTGAAGACCTCGGTCTTGGCGTGGGCGCCGCTCGGGTCCGAGCCGCCGGCGTAGGTCGAGTTCACGAAGAAGTAGAAGCCCGCGAGGCTCTTGCCGCTTGAGAGGTTGAAGACCGCGCTGGTCTCCACGGTCTGGTTCGCCAGCACGCGGATGTTTCCGACCCCGGTCGTCGCGTTGTACGAGATCGACCAGTCGTACGTCGTCGCGTTGCTCCACACCGCCGGCGAGGGGCCCTGCACGCCCGAGTTGCTCAGCATCGACAGATCACGCCAGAACGCGGCCTTCCACGTCTGGCTGTTGCCCTGGTCGAGACGGATGCGGGCCTGACCCACCTCGTCGAACGAGGTGTACAGCCCCGGGTCCACGGCGGAGATTCCAGCCGCCGCCACACCCGCCACCAACGACGCCACCAACGCCGCAAGGGCGCCGGTCCACACATTCTGACTCATGATGTCTCTCTCCCGGTTCCGCGCCGGAGGCCCCCTCCTACAGAGACCACCAACGCCACTTTCAGCGAAGACCCCCGACTCCGGAGCACATCTTCGCCCGCAGGACTTTAGACGCCGCGGACGCGATCCGTTCCGGAGCAGCGAAGAAAACACGGCAAAACACGGCACTTCCCGCCCGACCGAGTCGTTATCGGTCACGCGACATGGCGCGCGGCCCAGTGCTCACCCGCAAGCCGCACCGGCGACACCACGCGCGGATCCGCCCGCCATCGCTCCAGCGCGTCGAGCATCGGCCCCGGCGAAAGCGTGCCCACGACCAATCGCTGCGCCCGGGCGGCGTCAACCTCGGCGATGCCCAGCTCGCGCAGGACCATCGAGATCACGTCGGCGTTCTTGCCCCGATCGACCAAGGCGACATGCCGCACACCCGGCAGAGCCAGCGACCACGACAGCCCCTCGCGTGCCGCCTCGGCGCCGATGAAACGTCGCCACATCCCGCGGCTCATGGGCGTGCGCTGCTGGGCACGGATCGTCTCTCGCGTCTCGCGCAGCCCCTCGCCAAAGCCGGCGATCGCACCCTCCTTGTGCGCGATCGCGCGATAGCGACGTCGCATCGCCCGAAGAGCATCTCGACGCTCACTCTCCGGCGCATAGCGCTGCAGCACCCAGGCGTTGTTGCGCACCAGGCGCGCCAGGATCGTGTTCATGTCGCGTCCCGCGCTCACCTTGCGGTGCAGCACGCGGAACCGCGGCTCAAAGACCGTGCGCATGCCCGACAGCATCAGCCGAGCCGCAAGGTCGTATTCCTCCGCGTAATAGCCGAACGCGGCGTCATAGCCCCCAAGCGCCGTGAACGCCGTGCGACGCAGCGCCACCCCGCAGCCGATGAAGACCTCGGGCAAGCCGCCCTGCTCGCGCCCGCGCAAGACGGCGCGAGCGTCGTCGTCGAGCTCGCCCAGAAAGATGTCGGCGCTCACCGCCCCCACCTCACGCGGCATGGCGGCCAGTGCGCTGACGAACGACAGATCCAGCGGCGCCGAGTCGTCGTCGAGCATCACGATCCACTCGCTCGCCGGATCCGCACGCAACACGCCCAAATTTCGAGCCGCCGCTCCCTCGTTGGTCGGACGGCGCACGACCTCGACGCTCACGCCTGATCGCAGCGAACGCTCAAGCCGCACCGGAACGCCGGACGCGTTGTCGACGACGATCACTTCGGCCCCGCCCGGATGCGGCCCCAGACGCTCGATCGCGCGCAGCGTGGCGCGGAGCACGTCGGGCCGGTTGCGCGTCGGAAGGACGTAGGAAATCATCGGCGTCTCACCCCACCATCCGGCGCGCGCCGGAGCGCGACTCAACCATCTCCGGCGTGCTGAACGTCAGATGCGCCCCGTGGACGCGTGCGATCATCGACCGCACCTCGCTGGCCGAGACGGGCAGATTGCCCAGCCGCTGCACCTGCAAACCCGCGCTGCACGCGCCGAGGAAAGCGGAAGCCAGAAGCCCCGCGCCGGTGCTCATCGCCAGGCTCGCGGTCGTGAGCAAGGCATCGCCGCAGCCCAGCGCGTCGACCGCGACACCCGACAGCGCGGGGATGTGGTCGCCGCGGACACGCCGGGCCCAGGTGCCGTCGTCGTTGGTGAGAGCTTCTCCGGCATCGGGCAGGCGATCGAAGGCGATGAGCCCGTCGCCGCCGAGAGTGACGATCGCGTTGCGGGCGTTGGTCTCTTCCATCAGGCGCCACGCCGCCGCGGGCAGTCCCTCGCTGTGGCTGTGCGTCGCGTCGCGCAGTTCGCTTTCGCTGGGGCAAAGCAGATCCATGTCACGCATGGCCAGAAGGTTCGAGCGTCGCCCCGAGACATCGCCCGCCAGCACGTTGGCACGCGGGCGAAGCCCGGCCGCCAGTTCGCCCACCAGCCGGCCCGAGAAGAGCCCCAGCCCGAAGTCGGCGAGGATGGCCGCATCGACCGACGGCCCGGCCGCCTCGAGCGCCAGCCCCACCAACGCTCGCTGCTGCTGCGCGTCCAGCACCGTGGGACGCACCAGATCGATCTTGACCATCTTCTGCGTGCCCACCAGATAGCGCTGCTTCTCGGCGATCGACTCGCCGGCGCGCACGGCACGCACCTCGACGCCCTCGGCGCTCATCCGGCGCACGAACGCCTCGCTCTCCTCGCCTTCCGGCAGCGCGGTGACGAGCACGGGCGAAGCGCCCAAAGCCGCGGCATGGCGAGCGATGATCGCCGCCCCGCCGTCGTAGCGACGGCGCTCCAGCGGCCGCAACGTCATGATCGCGCTCTCGCCGGCGACGTCGGGCCTGTCGCAGAGCACATACGTATCAAGAATCGTCTCGCCCACCACCGTCACGCGTCGCCCGCGGATCGAGGCCAGCGTGTCGCCCAACGCGCTCGCGCTCAGCCGCGGATCCTGCGTCAGCGCCGAGAGCCGGGCGTGGAACGGATCGACCGACCGCTCCATCGCCGCGATCAGCGCGCTGGACGAAAAGACCACATCGCCCGAGCTGAACACGACGCGCCCGCCGTGTCGCTCCACCGTTTCGCGCTCCGCCTGGAATCGCGGATCGTTGTTGAACTCGTACTCCTTGCCCTTTACGTACACATCGGGACGCACCCACTCCAAAAGATCCGACGCCGTCGGGCTTGGCTCGACATACACCAGATCCACCGCGTCCAGAGCGGCGAGGTTCTCAGCGCGCAGCTCCTGCGGGATCAGCGGGCGTCCGGTCCCTTTGCGGATCGTGTCGTCGCCCGTGATGCTCACCAGCAGCACGTCGCCCAGGCTCCGTGCCTGGCGCAGATGGCGGATGTGTCCGGGGTGCACGATGTCGAAGCAGCCGTGGCATTGCACCAGCCGCAGCCCCGCCTGACGCAGCATCGCCCGGATCTCCTCCAGTTGCGCACGCGTCACAATCCCCCGCACGATCGGGGGCCAGGTCGGACCTTGCGAAACACTCGACGGTTCGGTTAGGCTCACGCCTTGGTTATCGGCTCTCGATCCGCACCGATTGAGCAGGATTCGCGCTCCTATCGGATCAAGCCCCCGATTCCCCGCCCCCCAGAGGCCATCCCACCCGCAGAACTGCCGATAGTCCACGCATCTGTCCATTCAAGAACCCGCTCCTGACCCCCCCATCCACCTCGCCATCGCGAGGGTGCAAACCGACATCGGGCCCGCGGCCCGGACTCTGACCGCCCGCTTCCTGTTCGCCACGCGATGAACGCCACCCCGTCCAGCACGACCCACGCACCGATCGCCGACGCGCTCGTGGTCTTGCTCGGCACACGCCAATCGCTCGCGGACTGGGCCCAGACCGGCACGCTTGCACGCGAACTCTCGCTGTATCGCGAGTTGGCCAGGTGCTACACCCGGACGCTGATCGTCTCCGCCGGGGGCGACCGTGGAGTGCCGTCTGACGCGCTGGATGGTCTGGAAGTTGTGGCTCTGGACACTGGCGAGGCGAACGCGCCCGACGCGATCGAGCGAGCGTTGCTCAGCGACGGCAAGCCGCTTGCCTCGTGCACGATCGCGACCGACGACCTGCTCGCCGGACCGCTGGCGACGACGCTGGCCGCCCGGCTGCGTGTCCGATCGGTGCGTGTGGCGCTGGTGGCCCGGGGCAACTCGATTCCCTCGCGCTTCGAGGCGCACGAACAGGGAGGGCACGCGCCCGCGACCCGAGTGACGGCGGGGCTGGAGAGCGCGCTGCTCCGCGCCGCCGACGCCGTTCTCGCCACGACGCGCGCCATGGCCGACGATCTGATCTGGCGCGACGCGCTCGACCCCGCACGCGTCGACGTCGTCACCACCCACGTCCTGGGCGATGCCAGCGACGAGCCGCCCCTGCGCGAGCCGCGCGACGAGTACCGCCTGCTCTTCTGCGGGCCGCTCATCGCCCGAAAGCGGGTCGACATCCTCGTCCGCGCCGTCTCGCTCCTGCCCGATGAACTGCGCACACGCACGGTTCTGGACATCGTGGGCAGCGGCCCGGAGCAGCACGCGCTGCGCGACCTGTCGCAGAGCCTGGGCGTGCGTGCGACGTTCCACGCCTGGCTCTCGCACGACCGCGTGATCGATCTCATGTCCGCCTGCGATCTCTACCTCGACGCCTCGGCGATGGAGATCCACCCGCGGCCGCTCATCGACGCCATGAGCCGCGCCGCCGCCGTCGTCGTCAGCGACATCCCCGGCCTGCGCGACTTGGTGCAGACCGGCGTCACCGGCATCCGCTCGGTCCAGTCCCCCGAGGCCTTCGCCCAGACGATCGAGGGGCTCTTGGGCGATGCCGACTGGCGCGGCACGCTCGGCCACGGCGCGGCACGCTACGTCCGCTCCAATCTCTCCCTCCCGCTCGTCAGCGCGCAGCACCTAGAGGCCCATCGACGCGCCCACCGCCTTGCGCAGCAGTCGCCCAACCCCCTCGCCACCCTCGCTCAGATCCGCATGCTCGTCTGCGACTTCGACGGCGTCTTCACCGACAACCGCGTGGTCACCGATCAGGAGGGCCTTGAGTCCGTCGTCTGCTCACGCGGCGACGGGATGGGACTGGAGATGCTCCGCAAAACGGGCCTGCCCATCTTCGTGCTCAGCAAGGAAGTCAATCCCGTCGTCGCCGCCCGCTGCCGAAAGCTCAAGCTCGAACACCTGCAGGGCGTCAACGACAAGCTCCCGGTCCTGCAGAAACTCGCGACAGATCGCGGCGTGAGCGCCGCGGAGATCGCGTACGTGGGCAACGACACCAACGACCTCGGCCCGCTGTCGTGGGTCGGCCTGCCGGTCGTGGTCGCGGATGTGCACGCCGACGTTCTGCCCGCGCTCGCCGCACAGGGTCGACGACACGTCCTGCAACTCACCCGCCCCGGCGGGCACGGCGCGCTGCGCGAGCTTTGCGACCTTCTGCGCTCGGCGCGGGCCTGACGCGCCAACCGTGCCGATTTACCACTTCACGAACGCGTCATCGACCACGATGATCCCGCCGGGATACGCCGGGTCGTCGACGCTGATGCTGACGACGCGTCCGGTCACCTGTCCCTGAATCCGCCGCGGCGGGACGTTGCTCTGCCCGCTGCCTCGCACCAGGATCGTCGGCTTGTACCCGCTCGAGAGCGTCTCCAGGCCGCGGGCCCGGATCTCGCGCACCCCGCCCACTTCCTGCACACCCTCAAAGAGCACGCCCCAGGCCTCGGTCAGCGTGCGTCCGAGGAAGTCCTCGGCACGCTGCGCCCGCGCGTCGCCGTCCAGACGGCGCAACTCGGCGATGATCGAATTGGGCGAGACGCCCTTGTCCATTGTGCCGGTGAAGCCCGACGCCTGATAGACCGTGACCGGGCCCTTGAAGACCGTCTGCTCGATGATCGGCGCCGGCTGCTGGATCACCACCGGCGCGGGCTGCTGCACCACGATCGGCGCCTGCTGCACCACCGTCGGCGGCTGCTGCACGATCACCGGCGGCTGCGACACCACGACCGGCTGCGGCGACGAGACCACGATCGTCCGCGCCGGCGCCGAATCCCACGAGCGCCAGTGCGGGTCATACCGTCGCGGCGCAACCACCACGTCGTCGCAGCGATCATCACCCACGAAGGTCGTCACGCTCGTGCGATACGACGTGCGGTATGACGTGCCGAACGACGTGCCATAGACCACCGGCTCCGGACAGACCGGCTTCACCACGACCGGAGGCGGGCACGCCACCACCGGCTGGTAAATGGGCTGATGGATCGGGCGGTACACCGGGCGATAGACCGGTCGATGCACCGGATACACCGGCGTGTAGATCGGGCGATGTCCAAAGCCGTACCCATACCCGCTGCCGCAGGACCCCGACGATGTCCAGGTCGAGAAGGAGAAACTGGTGCGGCCGCCGGCGAGCGCCGGCTGCGCGAGCGAACCCGCCAGCGCGGCGAACATCAGCGCGCGCAGGCAACCACCGGTGCGAGACACCTCCGACGCAACTTGACTCTTCATGGCTTGAACTCACAACCCGCTCTGCCGTTCGTCCCTCCGGGGAGACGGCGCGGTCGTGCGAACTGCATCATGATACTCGCCGCTTGATCCCAGGTTCCGCGAAACGACGCGCTAAGCACGCAAAAGTTAGTCTCCGTGAACATCCGGAAGCCTTTCTCTCGCAGGGCCTTGCGAACCACAAAAAGAAAACGCTTCCACGCGATCAGGCCCCGGGCACTCCTTGGCGCACTCGAACTCGCCAGAGCGAATCCTTGCGGCGGTTTGATCATCTCAACATGCGAACCGAGTTGAGGAGAATTCCAAACGCATACCTTCCATGCCGACTCGAACTGACTCGCGCCGGCGCACCAAGGAAAGAACTGCCATGCCGAACGTCGTTGTTGTCTATCACTCCGGATTCGGGCACACGAAGGTCGTTGCGGAGCACGTGCTCAAGGGCGCGCAATCGGTCGCGGGCACCAAGGCGTCGATCATCGCGGTCGGCGAACTCTCGGGGCCGGACGCGAACCGGAAGCTGACCGGACGATGGGACGAACTGATGGCCGCCGACGCGATCGTCTTCGGCGCGCCGACGTACATGGGCTCGCTCTCGGCCGATTTCAAGAAGTTCATGGAGCACACCGGAGGGCTGTGGTACACGCAGGCGTGGAAAGACAAGATCGCCGGCGGCTTTACCAACTCGGGCTCGATGTCGGGCGACAAACTCAACGCGCTGTTCCAGCTTGCCGTCTTTGCCGCGCAGCACAGCATGATCTGGGTCTCCACCGGCATGATCGGCGGCCAGCCCGCAGGCGCACCCGACGCACTCAACCGCATCTCCTCGCAGCTCGGCGTCATGACCCAGTCCGACCAGGCGCCCCCCGAGCAGACTCCGCCAGCGGGAGATCGGGCCACCGCCGAGGCCTACGGCAAGCGGATCGCCCAGATCGCCGCCCGCCTGCGCACCTAAGCGCGACAACTCTGATTCGCACGAGCATCACGCACGAACGCAGATCGGCTCGTTGCCCGTCCGCCGCAGGTTGCGGGCGGGATGTCACTCGAACCATGCACACACGGAGCATTCCATGATCACGTTCCGCAACGCCGACACCCGAGGCCGCACCAACTGGTCCTGGCTTGACAGCCGCCACACGTTCTCGTTTGGCCGCTACATCGATCGCGCGCACACGAACTTCCGCTCTCTGCGCGTGATCAATGACGACCGGGTCGATGCCGGGCGGGGCTTTGAGCCGCATCAGCACCACGACATGGAGATCATCTCCTATGTGGTTGAAGGTCGCCTGGCGCACAAGGACGAGATGGCCGACGGCACGCGCCACGCGCACGAGAGCGGGCCGGGCAGCGTGCAGGTCATGTCCGCCGGACGGGGCGTGACGCACAGCGAGTTCAACCCCGACGCGGCGCGGCCGGTGCGCTTCATCCAGATCTGGATCATTCCCGACCGCGAAGGTCGCGACCCGGCGTACGCACAGCGCGACTTTCCCCGCGAAGAGCGCCTGAACCGGCTGGTGCAGATCGTCGGGCCGCGCTCGGGCAGCACCGACTCGGGCACGCTGCGCATCAACCGCGACGCATCGATCTACTCAGCGATCCTCGAGCCCGGGCGCGAGGTCTCGCACGCGATCGCGCCGGGCCGCGGCGTTTACCTGCAGGTCGTCTCCGGCTCGATCACGCTGGGCGGACGCACGCTGCACGAGGGCGACGGGGCGGCGATCGAGAACGAGACCTCCATCACGCTCGCCGGCGTGCGCGAGGCCGATGTGCTGCTCTTTGATCTCGCCTGAGCCGCTCAGGATCGCGCGAAGCGCTCCGCGACGCGCAGCGAGCGGAGCAATTGACGACGCTTGCTCTGATGCCCGCCCATACGGCGCAGGATGTCGCGCAGCGCACGCACCGCCTGAGTGATAAACGGGCCCTTGTTGAGCATCACGCACTCCGCACGCTGGCCCGCGGCGGCGTCGGTGATCTCGCTCCGGCTCGGCAGGCCTCGCTTGGCCAGGTTCTCCAGCACCTGCGTGGCCCAGACCACCGGCGTGTGCGCGGCCTCGCACAGGCACAGGATTTCCTCCTGCACCTCGGCGAGCCGCTCCCACCCCACCTCCACAGCCAGGTCGCCGCGCGCGATCATCACACCGAACGCGGGGAATCGCAGACCCTCGAGCAACAGGGCGGGCAGATTCTCGAACGCGCGGCGCGTCTCGATCTTGAGGATCACGCCAACCGCCCGTCCGCCCCGGCGGCCAAGCTCCCGCTGCAGCGAGCGCAAATCGTCCACCTCGCGCGCGAAGCTGAAGCCGACGAGATCCGAATGACGCGCGACGAAGTCGAGATCGGAAAGATCCTTGGGAGACAGCGCGGGCACACGCATCGGCGTGTCGGGCAGGTTCACCCCGCGATCGGCCAGGAGCTTCGTGCCCTCGGGGCGCGAGCGCGTGATGCGCACAAGCACGCCCCGCGAGGTGACCCTCTCGGCCACACCCTCGATCTTGCCGTCGTCGAGCATGACACGATGGCCGGGTCGCACGTCACTGAGGACTGTGGGGAGCGTGAATGGGATGCAGGCCGCGTGATCGGCGTGCGTTGACCCCGCCCGTGCCTCACACCCGGGCCGCTGATCGCGCGTGAGCCAGAGGGCATCGCCCTCGAAGAGCAGCAGCGCTCTCGCGACGGGCGCAAGGGGTCCGACGATCGTCCCCGAACGGGGCGTCGAGATCACCACCCCGGGCGTCACGTACGCCGCGTGATCACTCCGCGCCAGCACGCCCCGCACGGGCCCAATCTCGGGCGCCCACTGTCGCGTGGCGCGGCCTGTCACGGTGAGTTCGCGGCTGAGCCCGCGCGCGTCGCGGAACTCGAGCCGATCTCCGGCGCGAAGCGTGCGCAGGAACGAATCCGCGAGCGGCAGCACCGCGTCGACGTCCGGGGGCAGCACGACGCCCGTCTCCGTCCGCTCGTCCGTCGCGCCGCGCGGGGAGAGAAACACCGTCGCCGGACGCACCAACGAACCAAGCTCATCCCGCGGCGGGTTCCAACTCACGACCTGCGCTCCAGCGCGGAGAGGGCCGGTGCGCGCCTTGGGGCCGGCGATGTCCATCATCACGCGACAGGATCGCCCGCTCTCACGCTGCGCCTGGCGCAAGTGCCCGATCATCGCCGCCCATGCCGCGGGCGCGTCGTGGGCGCAGTTGATCCGCATGACGTCCATCCCCGCTCGGAGCAACGAGCGGATCAACCTCGGATCGCGTGCGGCTTCGGTGGGCATGGTCACCATGATGCGCGGCGGATGATCCACGCGGCCGCCGAACAGCTCCACCGCCCGGTCCGCCAGCACCGCGCGTCCCTCGTCGAGCGACGCGACCGTCCACGGATCGCTCGACCCGCCGGCATCGAACTCGCCGCCCGACCTGTCCGCTTCCGTGCGGCCCAACGCACCGAGCACGGCCCGCACGCCCGCACGCGGCGCGCTTTCGCTGCGTCCGAGCGAACTGAGCCCCATTCCCGCGAGCGCCAGCTGCGTCTCACGCAGGTCGTGGCGGCGCAGCGCCAGATAATCCAGAAGATTCGCAGCGCTTGCCCGCCGAGTCTGGGGCACTCCCCGCGACAACGCCCCGTGCTGGTGTCGGGCGCGATCCATGTCACGCAGCACCGCCGCGAGCGCACGGCCAAGCCGCGCGCGAAGCGGAGCGTCACCCCGCACGAGGGGGGTGGCGGCGGGCGACGCCGCACGGGCCGCTGCGCCGCGGACGCCCGAACGCCTTCGCTTGTTTTCTGACATGCGCGGACCCCTCTGGCAACGCCAGATTGTTCACCGCCGACGGCCCGCAGGCGCTCGGTCGCGCGGCTCGGGCACACCGAGGCGGTCGAGCAGGAACGCCTGGACGAACGCCGCGTCGCGGAGGGCCTGATAGCGGTCGGAGAAGCCGCCGTGGCCCGCGTCGAGATCGATGCGCAAGAGGACGAGCGAGTCGCCGGTGTTGTTGTCGCGCAGTCGCTGGGCCCACTTGGCGGGCTCCCAGTAGGGCACGCGCGGGTCGTTGAGCCCGGCGGTGAGCAGGATGTGCGGATACCGCGCCGGTCGGGTGTTGTCGTAGGGGGAATAGGCGAGGATGGTGCGGAAGGCCTCGGGGTCGGCTCCGGGATTGCCCCACTCGTCAAACTCGGTCACGGTGAGGGGGATCGATTCGTCGAGCATGGTGTTGATGACGTCGACGAAGGGCACCTGCGCGACGACCGCGCCGAAGAGCTCCGGCCGCATCGTCGTCGCGGCACCGACCAAGAGGCCGCCGGCCGAGCCGCCGATGATGCCCAGCCTCGCCGGGCTTGTGTACTTGTTGTCGATGAGCCACTGGGCGCACGCGATGAAGTCGGTGAACGAGTTCTTCTTCTTCGCGAGGCGCCCGGCGTCGTACCAGGCTCGCCCCTTGTCGCTCCCGCCGCGCGCGTGCGCCTCGGCGAGCACGAAGCCGCGATCCAGAAGCGAGACCGTGCGGCTGTTGAACGACGGCTGCGCCGAGATGCCGTACGCCGCGTATCCCTCGAGCAGCGCGGGCGCACTCCCGTCGCGGACAAGATCCTTGCGGTACACCAGCGTGAGCGGCACGCGCTCACCGTCGGCCGCGGGCACCTGCACCAGTTCCACGGCGTACTTCGACGCGTCGTACGTCGGAACGTTCGCACGCTTCAGCAGCGTGCGCTCGCCCGAGTCCATATGGATCTCGTAGACGCTCCGCGGCGTGACGGGCGAGGAGTATTCGTAGCGCAGCGTGCGCGTGTCGTACTCGGGGTTCTCTTCCGGCTCGAGCACGAACGACGCCTCGTCGGTCTCCACGATCCGCTCGCTCCCCCGGAAAGGCCGGATCACCAGGCCCGGGAGCCCGCCCCGACGCACCGCCACCACCAGGTGTTCACGGAACGCCAGCACGTCGGTCATCAGTGTGTCGCTGCGGTGCGGCAAGAGTTCTCGCCAAAGCTCCTCGCCCGGCATCTCGATCGGCGCTTCCACCAGACGGAAGTTGGGTGACTCGCCGGTGTCGTTGGTCCGGATCAGGAAGCGGCCCTCGTGGTGCTCCACGAAATACTGGTGGCCGCGCCGTCGCGGAGCGATCACCACCGGGCGCTGCTGCGGCGAGCGGGCCGGGATGTACCGCCACTCGGTCGTTTCCTTCGACGCGCTGGAGATCAGCACGTAGCGCTCGCTGCGCGTCAGCTCGACGTTCACGTAGAACGCCTCGTCCGGCTCGTGATAGACAAGCTCGTCCTTCGACGTCTCCGTGCCCAGAGCGTGGCGACGAACTCCCGCCGGACGCATCGTTTCGTCCAGGGTCGTATAGAAGACCGAGCGGCTGTCGCCGCCCCAGGCCACCGCCCCGGCTACGCCCTCGATCTTCGCCGGGAGGTCTGCGTCGGTGCGCAGATCGCGGAACGTGATGGTGAACTTCTCCTCACCCCCCACGTCGGTCACGATCGCCAGAAACTCGTGATCGGGCGAAGGCTCCACGCCCCGCACGCGGAAGTTCCGCCGTCCTTCGCCCGCCTTGTTCGCGTCGATCAGGATCTGCTCGGGCCCGTCGGGATAGGGCTTGCGGGCGTAGATCGGGAGAGCCTTGCCCTCTTCAAACCGCGTGTAGTACAGATACGCGCCGTGACGCACGGGGGCCGTGCTGTCGGTCTGCTGCACGCGGCCGAGCATCTCCTGATACAGCGTTTCCTGTCGCGCGGCGGTGTGCGCCATCGCCGCGTCGGCGTAGGCACGCTCGGCGCGCAGGTGCTCAAGCACGCGCGGTCCGAGCGTCGGATCGTCGCGCCGGCGCAGCCAGAAATACTCGTCCCGCAGCGTCTGCCCGTGCACGACCGTCTCGTGCACGATCCGCTCGGCCCGGGGCGGCGCGACACTCGACGCGGTCCCCGCCGCAGGCGCGGCACCCCCGATTCCCAGAGCCAGAGCGATCATCCACGCCGCGACGGTTGGTTCCATGAAGGCGAGTCTACCGACCCGGACGCCCCCCGCCCCCCAGCCCCCCAGCCCCGCCGCCGCCTCAGGGGCAGACAAAGTCGTTGTACGCGTTCACAAAGAGCACAAAGTCGCCCGCATCGACGAAGCCGTCGGCGTTGAGGTCCGAGGGGCAGCCGGAGGGCATCGTCGGATCGGAGCAGTCGAAGATGTTGTACGCGCTGACGAACTGGACGAAGTCGGCGTTGTCCACCTGATTGTCGTTGTTCAGGTCGCCCGGGCAGATGGCCGGCGCGACGATGGTCGAGCCCCAGTTGGTGGAGGTGGCGCTGGCGATCGTGCTCCCGCTCACAGGAGTGCCCGCCGCGTTGAGCACATCGACGATTCCACCCCAGGTGACCTTGATCTCGCTGGTCTCGCCGGTTGAGGTCTCAACCCAGCAGCACGAGCGCATCCCGCCGACAGCCTGCGCAAAGACACCCGCGGAGAACTGCGTGCCGAAGGTGAACGGCAAGGCAAAGGTCACCGTTGAGTTGAACGGGAGGGTCTCGGTCTGAACGGGGCTGAAGGTGGCGATCGCCCAGAAGGCGTACTGGCGATCGGTGCTGAGGGGCGTGCCGCCGGACGCCGGCGTCCAGTGCGGGTTGGAGAAAGCCTGGAAGTCGTTGACAAAGGGATTGACGCTGACCGAGCCCGAACCGGACGAGCCGGCGGCACGCACCTGACCCGAGACGTTCACGCGGAATCGCAGGAATCCCTGCTGACCGGTGAGAGCAGGATTGGTGATCGTGAAGTTCTCTTCAAACCCGGCGTGCGCTGCCGCGATGGGAAAGAAGAAGTTGTTGGGGAACACATTGGACGCACGCAGCGCCATCCAGCCCATGCCCGCGCGGGCAGCCGCCGACGCGTTGAACGATCCGTCCGACACCGAGACCGAGCGGAGGGCCGAGGTCGCGCCACCAAAGGCGGCTTCAAACCCGGTCGCCTCAGGACCCGAGAGATACAACAGCAGGTCCTGGCCCGACCCGCCTGTGCCCGAGCCCGTGGACCGGTCGACCGCCACCTGCACAAACCCGCCGGGCGCGGCGTTGTTGAAGACCGAGAAACCAGCGCCGGCCGAAGCGGCCACCGCCGCCAGGCCCGCGGCGACACCCGCCGCACGACACGCCGCCCGAGACATCCCTTGGCCGCCGACTCGTGAATCGCTCATGATCGATCTCCTCGCGCGCCGGGAGGGCGCGTGCACTTGCTCCATCATGCGTCAAAGACCGCCAAAGACGGCAGCACAATCTCGAAAAAACGGCACCTATCCGAACTTGGGCTTTGTTCGGATTGTGTGCAACAGTTGCGGGTTTGTGTGGGGGCGCGGCGACGCGTCCGGAGCCAATCGCTCCTGATGTGACGTCACGCGGGCGGACCTGCGATCAGACGAGCAGCTCGGCCATTTCCGGCTGGCCTTCGATGTAGCGCCGGTGCACGTCCATGTAGTGCTTGCGATACATCGCGTCGATCGCCGCGGCCTGCGGGAAGCGCGTCGAGAAGCCGGGGCTGTCCTGATCCAGCGTGCTTTCGGCGGCCTTGACGAGGTGCGCGATCAGCGTGCGCGGGTCTTCCATGCCCACGGCGATGCGCATCGTCGTCGGGCTGATGCCCGCGTCCTTGAGGCTCTGCTCGCTCATCTCGCTGTGGCTGGTGATGGCGGGGCAGAGGACCACTGTGTTGGGCTGGCCGAGGCTCACCTGATGCCCGAAGGTCGGCTCGAGCGCGTCAAAGAACCGCTTGAACGTCTCGCGGTCGAACTTGCTCTTGGCGCCGGCCTTGCCCTCAAAGTCGATCGTAAAGAGCGGCGCGGGAAGTCCCATGAACATGCACTTCTCGCGGAGAGCCGCGTTCTCGTTGCCAGGCGCGGCGTTGCACTTGACGTTGATCTCGGGATGGCTGCCCAGGAACTCGGCGAAGGTCAGGGTGTTGATGCACTTGCGGAGCATGCGCACCTCAAGGGTGTGCATGCCGCTGAGCACTTCGAAGGCCTTGTCCGCGTCAAGGAACGCTCCCTTGACGTAGTAGACGTTCCAGAAAAGCGTTTCGTCCCACGAGTAGGTGCGCTTGTTGCCGTCGGGCCCGGTGCCCTGCACGCTCTCGTGCTTGCCCATGAACATGCGCTCGTTGCGCCCGATGACAACGCCGGCGGTGGTGCTGCCGTGACCCGACAGGTCCTTGGTGTACGAGTGGATGACGAAGTCGGGGCGCTCGAGCGTGTCGGAGCGCTGCAGCGGCTTGTGGAGGAAGGGCGTGCCGACGGTGCTGTCGCAGATGACGGTGAGCCCGCGTTTGTGCGCTTCCTTGCAGATGGCGGGCACGTCGAGCACATAGCCGTGCGGGTTGCAAGGGCTTTCGATGTAGACGTAGACGTGGCGTCCGTCCCTGAGGCGCTGGACATTCCTGGCCTGCACGTCTTCGAGGGCCTTGATGAAGTCGGCGGTGGTGTAGCCGTCGAAGAAGTTGACGGAGACGTCAAGGTTGGACTTCTTGCCGAACCAGTCGTGCATCAACTGATACGTCCCGCCGTAGACGTTGCGCGAGGCGAGGATGATGTCCTGATAGCCCACAAGGTGGCTGAGGATCGCGTCGACGGCGGCCATGCCGCTGTTGAAGTTCCACGCGAGATACTCGGTTGCGTACGGCCCCGCCTCGACATCGACGATGTGGTTGGCGAGCGTGATGCTGGTGGGGTTGAGCAGGCGCGAGTAGACCTCGTGCATCAGCTCCTTGCCCTGGAACGCGTCGTCCACCCACTCGGCGCAGGCATAGATGTACGTCGCGGTGCGGGCGATGACGGGCTTGCTGGAGAAGATCGCCGTCACGTTGTCGAAGATCGGGTACGCGCCCTTGGCCAGTCGCGTGCTGGGCGAGTTCACCAGGCTCTGATAGCTGCGCCGGAACGGGTGCTGCAGCGTGTCGAGCATCTTCGCCAGCTGGAAGCAGAGAAACTTCTGCGCCGCGAAGCGCTCGATGCGGTCCCGTCGCGGCATGTTCGCCATCTCGTGGAGCGTCAGCTCCCAGAGCCGCTTCAGGTCGGCGTGTCCGGCGTACAGGTGCCCGGTCAGGTCGCCGAGTTGCTTGCCGTAGGGCGAGGCGGGGTCGATCCCGAAGTGCTCGAGCTGCTCGCGCACCAGCCCGTTGATGTCGCTGGCGTTGGTCGACTTGCGCCGGGGCGAGATTTCCCGCGCCAGGTTGAAGTCCGAGTCCTTCGACATCGCGATCGGGGCGTGGGTGGGGGCGGGTTTGGGCGTGTTCTGGCCGTGGGCGGTGCTCATGCAACCAGTGTACGAACTCCGTCCAACGCGACGGCGAACAATCACGCGGCTCATGTCCGACGGAGCGGGCAGACCCCGGGGTTACGTCATCCAAAACGCCGCGCCCGGAATCCCGAACACTGTCCGACGAACCCACACGCCTTCGCCCGGCTCCGAGACGCCGGGCCCTCTCACGAGCGGGGGTAGCACGTGCGAGACGACGAAAACCTTGGTTGCGGCTTTCGGACACTGCTCACGCTCGCCGCTGCGCTCGCGTTGATCCCCGGCTGGTGGCTGACGCAGGCGCTCACCGGCGATCTGCGCCTCACCCTGCCGCGCGACGCGATCGTCACGACCGATCAAGGCCCCGTCCCGGGCCTCACCTCGCGATCCATCCGACGAAACTCCGCCCTTGTTGGCATCTACTTCCTCCGGTGGCAAAGCCCCTCTCAAGGGACCAGCGGCGTCTGGGCTCCCGCCTATGGATTCGCCCATCCCGACCGGGCCGCGACCGTCTCTGACGAGATCACCCAGGCGCTCGCCGCGGCACCCGGCGACATGCAAAACGTGCGGCTGTGGGTCCCGCTTCGCTGGCGGGCCGAGACGCTGCTGTGGCTGCCCTTGTGGGCGGTGCTCGCCTCGGTGCCGGTGCTGGTTGTGGCCATGGGGGTGCGGTCGGTGCGTCGGGGCGAAGACTTCGGCGATCTTTGGTGCAAGAAGATGGGCATCGGGCGACGCGTGAGCCTGGTCAGCACGTTCGTCAGCCTGATCTGCGTCGTGACCATGTTCGTGGCCCGCTCGCGCCTTGGACTGGGTCATCCCGAACAGGCCGCCGCCCTGTGCGTGCTGGCGGCCCTCGCCGCCCCCGCCCTGACGTGGCTGCTCATCGTCCCCTGGCGCCAAACGCCACCGACCCGGCTCACCCGGCCCGATCCCTTCATCTGGAAGTAACCAAACCGCCCCCGACGCGTCCAATGATGCATCGGTCTTCCCACGAAAGGATCTCTCATGCGCACGCTCCCCGCCCTTGCCCTCATCAGCGGCCTGGCACTTGGCCTTGCCAACCTCCCGGTGCTCGCCCACGCGGCCTCGCCGTCCACCGCTCCCGCCGCTGCCCCCACTGCCGCCCCCACTGCTCCCTCGGTCGTTCCCGGCTCGCTGGGCGTGGGCGACAAGGCGCCCGCTCTGGCGATCGATCAGTGGGTCAAGGGTGAGGCCATCTCCGGCTTTGAGCAGGGCAAGATCTACGTGGTCGAGTTCTGGGCGACGTGGTGCGGCCCGTGCATCCGCGCCAAGCCGATCCTCGTTGACCTTCAGAAGAAGTACGCCGACAAGGGCGTCTCGATCATCGGGGTGACCAGCCAGGACACCCGCGGCAACACGCTCGAGGCTGTGCAGAAGATGATCAAGTCCAAGCCCGACTCGGTCAATTACCGCATCGCGTGGGACCAGGGCCGCACGACCAACACCAACTACATGGTCGCCGCGGCGCAGCGCGGAATCCCGACGGCGTTCATCGTCGACCGCAGCGGCACGATCGCGTGGATCGGTTCTCCCTACCAGATGGCCGAGCCGCTGGGCAAGATCGTCGCCGGATCGTGGGACGTGAACGCGGCACGCGATGCGTTCAAGAAGGAGCAGGCGTCGGCGGTGGCGATGATGAACTTCCGAACCGCGGCTCGCTCGGGCAATCGTGACGACGTGCTCAAGCACGCCCGCGCGCTCGTCGAGACGCAGGGCACCGACGCCGACACGATGAACATGGTCTCGTGGACGATCGTCTCGCCGGAATCCAAACTCGAAGTCAAGGCCAACGACGAACTGGCGCTGCTCGCGCTCGACGCCGCCGAGCGGGCCAACAACGCCAGCGGCGGGAACGACCCCGGCACGCTCGACACGCTGGCCCGCGCACAGTTCGTCAACAAGCGCATCAACGACGCCATCGCCACCCAGACCAAGGCGGTCCGCCTCGCCAAGGACGATCAGACGCGGGCGCTCCTCCAAGCCACGCTCAACACCTACACCAGCACCCCGCGCTGAGGATCAGCGCAGGGCGCCGACCAGATAGCTCTCCACGCGCGCGGCGAGGCGGTCGATCGTGAGATCGGCCGCCATTCCGCGGCATGCGCGTCGCCGCGCCTCGAGCCAGGCCGGATCCAACGCCCGCCCCAGCCCCGCGAGCCACGCCTCGGACGTCCGTTCGTGCACGACCAGGCCGGGCTTGCTGAGCCCGCTGTCCACGAGGTCGCTCCCCGCAGCCCGCTCGTGCGCGATCACCGGCAGACCGGCGCGGATCGCCTCGCTGACGAAGCGACCGGTGCCGCCCGCCGCCTCGCCAAATGCGGCGACGCACAGGTCCGAGGCCGCCATCATCGCGTCCATGCGCACGCACGATCCGGCGTGCACCACGCTGTCAAGTACGCCCGCGCGCTCGGCCTCGCGCAGCAGACTGAACGGCTGTCGCCCCGTCAGCACCACGCGCAGCCCCGCGTCGGCCGGACCGAGCCTTGACCGCATCAGCGTGGCCAGCCCGCCGAAGAGTCCTCGGGCCTCGGCGGCCGTCGCGTGCGTCCCGCTGACGAGCAGGACAAGTTCGGACTCTCCAAGTCCGAGCGCGGCACGGGTGGCGGCGCGGGCCGCCTCGCGCGTTTCGCCCGACAGCGGTTCGACCCTTGCCGCGTACCCGAGCGATCGCAGCACCGACTGCGGGCCGTGCGGGCCGATCGTCAGAGGCTCGGAGCGACGTCGCGGTCGCTCAGCGACGGCCCGCCTCTCGGCGAGCAGTTCGTGCAGCAGCCACGGATGATGCGAAAGCTCCACCATCGCGCCGATGGGATGATGCGTGCGCAGCAGTTGGCCGACAACGTCGCGCGCCCGGGCGCCCAGCGGCATCCAGACATCGCCGCAGACCAGGGGCGTCATCGAAAGCGTGACGCTCTGCGCCCGAGCGCGCATCAACTCGCGAGCGGCCCGGCGCAGGACGAACGGATCGGCCCCGAAGTGCGTGCGTCCCGGGCGCAGGACGGTCAGGGCGATCCCGTCGAACGCTCGGACATCGTCACACCCGTCAACCATCACCTCGACCGCGTGACCACGGCGCGCGAGCGCCCGCGCCAGATCGGGCAGCCACAAAGTCTCCGACCAGGGAATGTCGCGGACAAAGCCGCCGATGATGAGAACGGCGAGACGACGCGTCGGCGGCGAACCCGACGACAACTCGGGCGGCTCGTTGACGTCGCTTGCGTTCACGCGGGCCCTTGGTCTAGCGGTCCAGCTCCGCGGCCACCACGTTGATCGAGCCGATCACGGCCACGATATCGGAGAGCACGTGGCCCTCGGCCATCTTGGCGATGGCGGCGTAATTGATGAAGGACGGAGGCCGCGTCTTGACGCGCCAGGCGCGCGGGCCGCCGTCGCTCACGATGTAGTAGCCCAATTCGCCGTTGGCCGTCTCGTTGGCGCCGTAGACCTCTGCGACCGGAGGCTTCCAGCCGCGGTTGGTCATGATGATCTCGAAGTGCTGGATGAGCCCCTCGATCGAGCCGTAGACGTCCTTCTTGTTGGGCTTGACCATCTTCGAGTCGGCGAAGGTGTCCATCGGCCCGCCGGGGATGCGGTCGATGAGCTGCTCGATGATCGCCGCGCTCTGCTTCATCTCTTCGACGCGCACGAGGTATCGCGCGTAGCAGTCGCCGTCGTCGCAGACGGGGACCTGGAACTTCACGGCCTCGGCGCCCTGGCCGTCCCAGTTGTTGGCGTAGCAGAGGTACGGCTCGTCCTTGCGCAGGTCGCGGGCCACGCCGCTGGCGCGGGCCAGCGGGCCGGTGAGGCTCCAGGCGATGGCCTCGTCCTTGGTCATCACGCCGATGCCCTTGGTGCGATCCCAGAAAATGCGGTTGCGGTTGAGCAGGCCCTCAACCTCGTTCAGCGCCTTGGGCAGTTCCTTGTGGATGAAGTTCTTGATCATCCGCTTGAAGACTTCCTCGTCGGGCAGGTCCTGCATCGCCCCGCCCACGCGGGTCCAATCCGGGTGGAACCGCTGCCCGCTGATGAAGTCGCAGATGTCGTAGATCTTCTCGCGCAGATTGAAGCAGTAGAGGAACCCCGTGATCGCGTTGAGGTCCAGCCCCGCCGCGCCCACGCACAGCAGGTGATCCTGGATCCTCGCCAATTCGGCCATGATCGTCCGCACCACCGTGCATCGCGGGGTGATCGTGATCCCGAACAGCCGCTCCACCGCGTGGTGCCAGCAGATGTCGTTGGCGATCGGCGAGAGATAGTTCATCCGCGACACGATCGTCACGTACTGGTTGTAATCCAGCGCCTCGCCCAGCTTCTCGAAGCCCGAGTGCAGATAGCCGATGTGCGGCGTGATCCGCGCGATGCGCTCGCCGTCCAGTTCCATCACCAGCCGCAGGGTCGTGTGCGTCGCCGGGTGCTGGGGACCGAAGTTGAGCACCCAGCGGTCGCCGGTGTCCACCCGGTTCTTGATGTAGTCGATGTTGTCCGAATCGACGTTGAACGTTTCGACGGGCTTGAGAGTGAACGGCATGCGGTTCTCCGAGGGGCACTATAGGTTTCGAGCCCGCACGCCCGACGGATGAGAAGCCCGTCGCCTTCGCCCGCCCCGGGGCCGCCGCCCGGCGGTCTCATGGGCCAGTGGGTGCGTCCGCCCGATTTGTGGTTTACGCTCGGCCGGTGTATCGTCTCCTTCCCTTGGCACGGCGCGTCACGTCATCTCGTCTGGTCCTTCTGCTCCTCGCCGGCACCGCCGTCGGCTGGAACACCGGCGCGCTCGCACGTCAGGCGGCACCCGCGAGCGAGCGACCCGTCGGCGCGCCGCAGGGTGAGGGCCCGCTCGCACGCCCGGAGCCGACCCCCGCCGCGGCACCGCGCGAACTCGACGTCTTCATCGGCCGCCCCGTCCGAGAGATCCGGCTCGTCCGCCCCGTCCGTCCCCGCGAGGACGGCGGCCCCACCACCTACGAGCCGGTGGATGACGAGACGGCCCGGGTGGTCCGCAATCAGCTCCGCCTGCGCGAGGGCGCGGCGTACGAACAGTCGATCGTCTCCGAGGACATCACCCGCCTCAACCGCCTCGGCCGCTTCAAGCTCGTCGAGACCCGTGCCCAGCCGATGGACGACGGCTCGCTGGTGCTCATCTACATCCTCCAGCTTCAGCCCATCGTGCAGGACGTTCAGTCCGTCGGCAACCGCCGCTTCAGCGACCAGCAGATCGCCAAGGAAGTGGACGTGATCCGCGGCACGCCCGTCGACCCGCTCCAGCTCGAGCGGGCCAGCCGCCGCATCGAGGCCATGTACCGCAAGAAGGGCTTCTACCTCGCACGCGTCTCGGTCGACGAGGAACAGCTCGAGCGCACCGGCGTCGTGCTGTTCAACATCCGCGAGGGCGAGCGCCTCAAGGTGATGGACATCCGCTTCGAGGGCAACCGCTCCTTCGGTCCAGACGAGATCCGCACCGTCGTCAAGACCAAGACCGCGTGGCTCTTTGAGCGAGGCCCGCTCGACGACGATGTCCTTGACGACGACGTCGCGGCGATCATCAAGTTCTACAAGGACCGAGGCCACCTCGACGTTCGGGTCGATCGCGTCGTCCGCCCGGCCCCCAACGGTCGCGAAGCGATCGTGACGTTCGTCATCGACGAGGGCCCCGTCTACACGCTGCGCGCGGTCGAGACGCTCTACCTCGAGCGCTCTCGCACCTACCCCACCGTCGAAGCCGCACGCGCGTCGATGCAGCCGGGCGAGAAGATGGCTGTGCTCGGCCCCGAGAGCGCCGACGCCAGCCTCGGCCGCAACATCTTCGTGTATCGCGACGGCCAGCTCAGCCCCGAGCAGGTCGTGGGCCTGATGCTCATCAAGCCCGGCGATGTCTACAGCGTGGACAAGCTCGACCGTTCCACGACCGCTATCACCAACGCCCTGGGCAGCATGGGCTTCGTCAACGCGCAGGTCACCCGGCGCGAGCGACGCGACCTCGAGAAGCCGCTGGTCGACATCGTGCTGTTCATCGCGCAGGGCGGCGAGTTCAAGACCGGCGAGATCATCATCCAGGGCAACGAGTTCACCCAGCAGAAGGTCGCCCGTCGCGAGATCGAGCTCAAGCCCGACCGACCGCTCGACACCGTCGCGATGGAGAACAGCAAGCGCCGACTCCAGAACACCAACGTCTTTGACTCCCAGCGCCTCCGCCTCACGCCCCAGCGCCCCAGCGAGGAAGAGCCCGAACACCGCGACGTGCTTGTCGAGGTCGCCGAGACCAACACGGGCGAATTCAATATCGGCGCCGCCGTGAGCAGCGACGGCGGCATCCTCGGCCGCATCTCCGTCACGCAGCGCAACTTCGACGTTGCCGATCCACCCGACACCTTCGGCGAACTGCTCAGCGGACGCGCGTTCCGAGGCGGGGGCCAGACCTTCAACGTCCAGGCTCTGCCCGGCGATCGCGTGCAGCAGTACGGCATTTCGCTCAGCGAGCCGTACCTCCTCGACACTCAGTACTCCGGCTCCGCCGCCTTCGCGTACAACCAGCGCGTCTACGACGAGTACGACGAACAACGCTTCGGCCCGCGCTTCTCACTCGGCCGCCGCTTCGGCACGCGCTGGTACGCCACCATGCCCGTCCGCTTCGAACGCGTCACGCTCTACAACCTCCCGGCCGACGCCCCCATCGACACCGTCCGCTCCAGCGGCACCAGCAACGCCCACGCCGTCGGACTCACCCTCACGCGCTCCACCTTCGACCGCCCGCTCCAGCCCACCAAGGGCACCAAGATCGACCTGGGCGTCGAGCAGGTCTTCGGCACCAACTCCTACAACATCCTCAAGGCCGAGCACCAGCTCTACATCCCCCTCCGAGAGGACTACCTCGGCCGCACCACCACACTCGCCCTGCGCACACGCATCAACTACATCCCTCAGAACAAGGACAACGTCCCGGTCTACGACCGCTTCTACCTCGGCGGCGCCGATCTTCGCGGCTTTGGATATCGCACCGTTTCGCCCCGCTCCGTCCGCGCCGACAACGGACAGCCCAGCCCCGACCCCGTCGGCGGCACATGGCTCTTCAGCTTCTCCCCCGAGGTCAAGATCCCCGTCTTTGACGAGATCCTGTCGATCGTCTTCTTCATCGATTCAGGAACCGTCCTCTACAAGCCGGGCCTCTCCGACTATCGCGTCGCCGTCGGCACCGGCCTGCGCGTCAACATCCCCCAGCTCTCGGGCGCACCCCTCGCCTTCGACTTTGGCTTCCCGGTGAGGAAGGAAGAGACCGACCGCGAGCGCATCTTCACGTTCAGCGTCGACGTGCCGTTCTGAACACGCCCGTCGGCAACGCGCACCAACGCCGCCCCAACACCAAGCCACGATCAGGCTTCGCCGCCCGCGGACCGCCCTGCCGAGGGATTCGGCAAGGGTTCTGGCGACGGCCCCGCGAAGGGCCCCACGAAGGGCGCCGTGGAGGGCGCCGTGGAGGGCACCGTGGAGGGCTCTTTCGGCGGCTCTGCCGACGGCTCCAAGTGCACCAAGACGTCGCGCACGCGTGGCAGGCGTGCTCGCACCGCGTCCTTCACCCGGTGCGCCACGCGGTGCGCCTCGCGCACGCTCATCGAGCCTTCGACCCACACGTGCATGTCCACCCAGTACTCGACGCCGCTCTTTCGCGCAAAGGCCTTCTGCACCAGCACCACGCCGGGCACGCGCGCGGCCTCGTCCTTTGCCTCGCTTGCCACCGCGTCGGCCTGAACGTCCAGCAGTTCGCGGAGCGGAGAGGTGGCAAGGCGGACGGCGTTGAAGATGATGATCCCCGAGGCGAACAGGGCCGCCCAGTCGTCCGCCGGCGCCCAGGTGTCATCGCCGGTCTGCCAGCGTCCCACCAGCGCGATCGAGATACCCACCAGAGCCGCGGCTGAGGTGATCGCGTCGGCACGGTGGTGGAAGGCGTCGGTCTCGAGCGCCGTCGAATCGTCCAGCCGCGCCCGCCGCCGCACCACGCGGAAGAGCACTTCCTTCACCAGCACCACCGCAACCAGCACCGGCAGCGTCCACCACGCCGGCGTGTGATGAGGCGTGATGATCTCTCGCACCGCCTCCACCGCGATCATCACCCCCGCACCCAGCACGATCATCGCGACCGCCAGCGCCGCCAGCGGCTCGGCCTTGCCAAAGCCGTAGGGATGCTCGCGGCTGGCCGGACGAGCGGCGACGCGCAGCCCGCCATACAGAATCGCCGAGCCGACGATGTCCGACAGCGACTCGACCGCGTCGGCGATGAGGGCGTAACTGTTCCCCAGAACGCCCGCCACGAGTTTGCCCATCGCCAGCGACACATTCACCAGCAGGCCGGCCAAAGCCAGCCTCGCCCCGACCGCGTGCCCGTGGCGGACCTCACTCATCTCCCACAGTCTACCCCGCCCCTTCCAGACCACCGTCCGCTACGCTGCATCCATGTCCACGCCCTTCGCCCAACTCCGCCCGCTCGCGCGATTCTCACGGTCGCTCGGCCTCCGCCCCACCACCACGCCGCGTCGGATGTGCCTCACGGCTCTGGCGCTCGCCGCGCTCAGCGCGCCCGGGCATGGGGCAACGCCGGCCACGACACTCCAGCCCCTGTCCAGCACCGCCGAGTGCAACCGCTGCGCGGGCTTCCTGCTCCCGGGGCGCTTCACGCCTCATCCCGAGTCCTTCTACCGCATCGATTCGGACCTGCCCGAGATCATTCTCTCGATCGGCACGCTCTATTCCACCCGGGCGGTCCTGCCGCCGATGCACACCAAAGACGGGCGCGACATCCCCGAATCCCAGCGCACGCAGCGGGCGGCTCCGGGGCTGGCCGATGCACGGCCCTTCACCGCGATCGACGATTCGTTCGAGGTCTTCTTCTATCACATGAGCAACCCCGCGCCCGACGGCATGGACGCCCGCCACGGGCCGCAGATCGTCGTGCCCGGCGACACCCGCTCGCGCCGCGTGGTCGTGCTGGCGACGAACACCGGCCCGCACGCCGTGGACGTCCGCCCGCGACAGATCGTCGAAGCCGACGGCACGATGGCCAAGGTCGACGGGCCTGAGTCGCGCCTCGCGGTCCGCATGCTCGAGGACGACTGGGACCGCCCGCTCGAATCCGTCCGCATCGCGCCGGGCCAAAGCCGCGTCATCGCCTACTCCCAAAGGCTCAGCGTGCCCGGCGATCAACTCCGCAGAGCCGACGGCACGCCCGATCCCGACGCCACCGCAAGCGACTTTGTCAGCGCGACCGTGCGCGCCGAGGTTTCCCACGCTCCGGGCGAGCACTCCGGCGGCCAGCGTCCCGCCCTGCAGGTCTGCGTCGTCGCGGTGCCCTCTGACATTCCGCTCGGCGCAGCGCTCGACCGTGCCGCGGCGGCGCAGATGGATCGCGGCGCTCGCAGCGGCGAAGGCGCCATGGATCTCACGATCCCGCCACCCGCGTGCCATGTGCGTCGCGTCGTCGGTGTCTTTGAGAACTTCCTGTGGACCGCAGACCCGATCACGCTCGATGCCTCGACGCTGTCCGAGCATCGGGGCGGGCTGTTCTTTCTGATGGCCCTGCCGCGTGTGCAGTCCGTGGGCTGCGAGAGCGCCCGCCAGACGCGTGACATGCTGCGCCACCCCGGCTTTGTGCACGCCGACACCATCGGCAATTACCAGATCGAAACGCTGCTGACCCTCACGCTCGAGAACCGCTCTGACAAGCCTCGGCGTGTCGATCTGCGCTTCGGCAAGCAGGACGCGGACATCGGGCTTGCGTGGCAGATCCACGTGAGCGAGCCGACACCCCTCTCCGCCCCGGCCGCACCGCGCACGCGCGATCAGCTCGCCTCGCTGCCCGCGCTGGTGCAATGGGCGGGCGGGTGGCGCAAGGACGATCTGCCCGACAACACGAGGTCGCTGCTTCTGCAGCGCACACGGCCGCACGATGCGTCCCCCAACGCCGCCCCCGATCCGCTCGGTGCGATCGCCACAGGCGAGGCCGACCTGATCACCGTCGAGCCCGGGCGCTCGCGCGTCGTCTCGATCCGGCTGATGGTCGTCGGCACCTCGTCGCTTCCGTACCACATCCACGTCGTCGACGCGGACGCGTCAGCCCCCAAGTGATCGCCGCGCCGACGCGATCCACAACGCAAAACGAAACGCACCCCGCCCATGCGCGGGCGGGGTGCGGCACAGTCTGATGTCGCTGCGATCGCTCAGCCAACTCGACGACGACGCGCCACGAACAGAGCGCCGACGCCCATCAGCGCCAGCGATCCCGGGGTGGGAATCAGCGAAGCGGTGAAGAGCCAGTCGCTCGAATCGATGTGCGGCGAACCGGTCGGGCCGTGGTTCAGCCAGCCCCAGCCCGAGATGCCGGAGAAGCCGCGATGGCCCGCGTCGTTGTCCTCGTCGCCCAGGCGGAAGTAGTAATTGCCCTGCTGCTTGTCGACGAGGTTGATCGTGTCGCCCAGCGTGGTCTTGATGAACCCGCTGTTCTGCATCATCGGCCCGCCGTAGGCAACCCACCAGTCGTCGTCGCTGGGCTTGGGGCCCACGCCGACGGAATAGGTGAAGTCGATGTCGTAGACGCCGGCGTAGACGTCGGCCGCGTAGGCGCCGCCCGTGTCGCGCCCGCCGTAGGCCTTGCCGTAGATGCGGATCGACGAAGACGTGATGAGCATCTTCATGTCCGACAGGGCATGGTCAAAGTTGAAGGTGAAGACGTCGTGGCTCGCGGTGGCGTTGTACAGCTCGTCGAGCCGCATGCCGTACAGCGGCGGACGCGCGCTGCCGTCGGGATGGTTGTTGAGCTTGTACAGACCCGGCACAACGATCACGGCCGCCGACGCCGAAGCGCTCAGCGCCACGCCGGCCAAGCCGGCAAGAACAAATCGATGCATGGCCTCTCTCCTCGAATCAAGCGACGCATCACGGAGCAGCCGCCCCGTGCGGAAAAGCATCGCCGATTGCATCCTACCCAGAAACCACCCAATTCATCACAACATTGTGCATATTTCAGTCTTCCCCGCTCGATCTTGATGCATTCCTCATCAAGAAGGTCCGAGAACCTTTCCTGATCGCACGAAATGCTCGAAAAAAGGGCGTCTTTCGCGATCGTCCGAAAGCCTGCTACCCGCCGTCTTTCTGTATCTTTCGCCTTGCTCAGAGCGACGGCGTGCAATACAAGTGATCAAGAGACAGAGATATGGCACGGAGCGCGTAACGTCGCTTCGATATCCGCAACACGTCGGTCGCGACGTGCCGAGGGGGTCCAGACATCGCACGCGGGCACGCCCGCGTGCGACATCGTCAGAGAGAGGCGAGAGATGAACCGGAAGCAGTGTGCAATCGTGGGCGGCGCGATCATCGCGTCCGCCGCCGCCCCCGTCGGGGCCGACATCGTGCGCGAGTGGAACGACACGTTCCTTTCGATCGTGCGTCTGCAGGGCGGCTCGCCCGGCTCGATCTCCCGCGCCTCGGCGATGATCAACGTCGCCATCTTCGATGCCGTCAACGCCATCGACCGCACCGACCACTTCCCGCAGTCGTTCAAGCCCTACTTGCGCACGCTCGCGCCCGCGCCCAGCGGCGCCTCGCGTGAGGCCGCCGCCGTCGCCGCCGCGTACACGATCTTCAGCAACATCTACCCGATGCAGAGCGACGACAACCCGAGCATCGGCCCGATGATCCAGCTGCGCCACGACACGCAGATGGCGCTCATCCCCGACGGACCGGCCAAGGCCAACGGCATCGCAGTGGGCGAAGCCGTCGGCGGGCAGATGCTTCTCCTGCGCTTCCTCGACGGATCCGAGGGCAACCCGACGTACATCCCCGGCGGGCAGCCCGGCGACTGGTGCGTCACGCCCGACGGTCCCTTCGTCCCCGCCCTCGCGCCCCACTGGGGCAACGTGCGGACCTGGGCCCTTGACAGCGCCGATCAGTTCCGACCCACCAGACTCGCGGCCTTGGGCTCCATGAACGATCTGGTCCGCAGCGCGGCATACGCCGAGCAGATCAACGGGAGCGCCTCGGTCCCTTCCGTCAAAACCCTCGGCGCCCGCGCCAGCGCGGTCCGCACCGCCGATCAGACCGAGGCCGCCTGGTTCTGGGCCAACGACCGCCAAGGCACCAGCAAGCCGCCGGGTCACCTCATCCAGATCACGCAGCGTGTGGCAGAGGATCAAGGCCTCTCGCTCTCACAAAGCGCCCGCCTCTTTGCGCTGGTCTCCATGGGGATGGCCGACGCCGGAATCGCCGCCTGGGACATCAAGTACAACACCCCCATCGACCTCTGGCGCCCGATCGACGCCATCCGCGAGACGATGGACGATTCCAACCCGCTCACCACGCCCGACCCGGCGTGGCTGCCCCTCAACGACTTCACGCCCCCCTTCCCGGCGTATGTCTCGGGCCACGCAACCTTCGGAGCCGTGCACGCCGCCGTGCTCCGTCGGTTCTTCGGCACCGACTTCATCACCTTCACCATCGGCAGCGACGAGTTCAGCGTGCACCCCTCGCTGGGCTATCCGGCCGGACTCACCCGCACGTTCACCAGCTTCTCGCAGGCCGCGTGGGAAAACGCCATGAGCCGCATCTGGCTGGGAGTGCACTTTGAGTGGGACGCCGTCGACGGCAACGTCCTTGGCACGCAGATCGGCGAGTTCATCTCCGACCGACAGCTCCGCCCCGTCCGCTCCGGCCCCTGCCCGGCCGACCTCAACGCCGATCAGGTCGTAGACAACGTCGACTTCGTCACCTTCAGCGATCAGTACGCCCTCTTTGACTGCACGATCGGCGCCATGCCCGCGGACTGTGTCGCCGACATCAACTCCGACGGCGTGGTCGACGCCGGCGACTTCGTGCTCTTCTCGATGGCCTACTTCGACTTTGCCTGCCCCGAGTGACCGGACCCCGGCTGAACGCGGAGCGATCGCAACGCCGTGATCACAGCCGCGGCATGGCCCGCCGCGTCGCACAGAGGCGAAGCAAGCAGGGCGTCGCGCACCTCTCGACGTCGCCTCGATCGCTCCTCGCCGCCCAAGCCCCGCACCGCCGCGGCATGACGCTGCGCGAGCCGCACGCCTTCCTCCATCGACCCCGCGACGCACGACGAAGAGACGCGCTCAACCCCCGATGCCGCAAGCAGGCTCGCGCCCACCCGAGCCGCGTGACGCTCGCCGGCGACGGTCACAACCGGCACGCCCATCGACAAGGCCTCGCACGTGGTCGTCGTCCCGTTGTAGGGCATCGTGTCAAGCGCCACGTCCACCCTCTGATACACTTCGAGATGCTCGCGATAACCGGGCCGATGCGCCTCCACCCGCACGCGCGACGCGTCGACGCCGCGACGCTGCATCTCCGCGTGCAGAATCGCGGTTGTTCGTGCGTCGCTGAGCGCACGCGACTTGAGCAGCAGGCTCGACCCCTCAACCTCGCACAGAACACGCGCCCACCAGTCCAGCGTCGACGCCGTGATCTTCTGAGCAGCATTGAAACTGGCGAAGACGACCTCGCCGGGGTGCGGCGGCTCAACGCGCACCGGCGACGGCGTGCGCTCGTCGGGCGTGAACGCCAAAAAACACCGATCCAGGCGCAGCGCCCGCTCGGCCCCTTGTGAGACAACCCCCCACGCACCTTCATCCGGATCCGTGATCGAGTCCACCAGCCTCGCGTCCACGCTGCGCATGCCGCCCGCATGCGCGTAGCCAAGCCACGACACCTGCACCGGCGCCGCGCGTGCCGCGATCACCAGAGGCCGGCCGGTCACATGCAGCGAAGCAAGATCAAGCACCACATCGCACGCGGCCTGTCTCACTCGCTCGAGGAGCGCAAGGTCCGGCAGGCCCGTCGCCTCGATCCACTCCGCGCAGTCGCCGCGCATCTTCCGGGTTGTCTCGTCGGGTCGCCCCCACAGGTCCACGCCCACCAGCCGCACCGACGCGTCGGCCTTGCACGCGCTCACAAAGCCCGCGAGAAATCGCGCGACCGCGTGGTCGCGCAGGTCGGGCGAGACGATCGCGACGCGAAACTCTCCGGCGTCAAAGCGGCCGCGTGCCGCGGCCCACTTTTCGCGATCAAAGGGCGCAAGCCGCGCCGCCTCACTCGCCAGCGACTCGCCAGCCGCCGCGTGCGCAAGAGCGATCTCGCTTGCACTCGCCTCATCGCTGTACAGGAGCATCGACGCGACCGCACGTCGGATGCGTGAGTCGCCCCCGCCCGCCGCCGCACGCACCAACGCCGTCGCCTCGCGTGATCGCAGGCTCTCGCCCAAAGCCCCGGCACCGATCAGCGCCCGCGTCGCGTCAGCACCGAACGCCGCACCGCCTTCGAGCGCCGCATCACCCGCCTCACCGACGCGTCCCTGCGCCCGAAGCATGTTGATCAGCACCGCGCGCAGCGGATGACTCCACCCGGTGCGCCGGGCGGCCTCGCGCACGACGCGCTCGCCCGCTACGGGCTCTTGTGCCGCCTGCAGAAGCTCCGCCGCCTCCAGTCGAGTCGGCACATCGGCGTGCGCCGCCAGCCCGACACGCTCGGCGTGATATGCCGCCCGCGTCCGATCGCTCTGCGCAAGCAGCGTGCGCGTCAGAAGCAGCATCGCCTTGAGGTCCTGAGGCGAGCGGCGCAGGTGAAGCTCCAGCAGGCGACGGGACTCGTCCCATCGCGCCGCCGCGGCCATCTGCAGCGCTTGCTCCACAAGGCTCATCGCGATCCTCCAACCCGCTGGTCAACCCACTGGCCAACCCACTGGCCAACCCACTGGCCAACCTATTGGCCGACCATCAGGCGCTCACCGCGTCCGCCTCGATCATCCGCCGCACACCTTCCCGCGCCTGCCGCTCCGCCTCGACCACGTCGCCCAGTTCGCGCACCGGCGCCGGCACCATGCCCTCGACCACACTGCGCACCAGTTCGCCGACGCGGCCAAAACGCTTCACCCGGCCGCGCACGAACGCGTGCACCGCCTCTTCGTTGGCGGCGTTCAGGATCGCGCCGGCGGTCGTCGTCGCAAGCCCGTCGCGGATCGCACCGGCCCCGAGCGAAAAGAGCGGAAAGCGATCATGATCGACCGGCTCAAACGCGAGCGCCGTCGCCGCCTCGCCCAGGATCGACACCGGCCGCACGAGCGAGGCCTCTCGCTTCGGAAAAGTCAGCGCGTTCTGGATCGGGCCTCGCATGTCGGGGTGTGCGAGCTGCGCGATCACGCTCATGTCGTCAAACTCCACCAGCGCGTGCGCCACCGACTGCGCATGCACCACCGCGCCGAGCATCTCGGCGGGCAAGGCGAAGAGCCAGTGCGCCTCGATGATCTCCAGGGCCTTGTTCATCAGGCTCGCGCTGTCGATCGTGACCTTCGCGCCCATCGTCCACGTCGGATGTCGAAGCGCCGCCTCGAGCGGCGCATTCTCGATCTGCTCGCGCGTCCACGTGCGAAACGGCCCGCCGCTGGCCGTCAGGATCACCCGGCGCACGCCCGCCGGCCGATGCAGCAGCGCGGGCACCACCCGCCCCCGCGCCCCTTCCGGTCCGGCCTGCAAACACTGCCACACTGCCGCATGCTCGCTGTCCACCGGCAGAAGCGCCGCGCCGCAGTCCTGTGCCGCGGGCACCACCAGCGATCCCGCGGCGACCAGCGCTTCTTTGTTCGCGAGCGCCACCGTGCGCCCAAGCTGCACCGCGGCGAGGGTCGAGGCCAGCCCCGCGCCCCCCACGATCGACGCGACGACGATGTCACACTCCACCTCGCGCACCAGCCGCTCGGCCGCGTCCGGACCACGCCGCGCCTTCGCCGCAGGGTCCGCGCCCGTCGTCAAGACATCCGTGCCGTCACGGTTCGTGGCCAGGGCCAGTTCCCGCACGTCAAACGCCCGCGCCTGCTCGTTCAATTTCGCCGCGTCACGCCCGGCGGCGAGGCCCACAACCTCGTAGCGATGCGCATGCACGCCGCGCTCGTGCAGCGCGTTGAGATGCGACACCACCTCGAGGGTCTGTGTCCCGATCGAACCGGTGGAGCCGAGGATGATGACGCGGCGGGTGACCAAGGCGGCGCTCAACGCACGAAATCTCGAATCAACGACTCCCCGCTCCACATGTTTGGAGCGCTCCACGACTGCCTCATCCGGCTTACTCGGGCTTCGGACGCTTGTTCAACTCCGCCGCGGTCAACTTGCGGCGTGTCGTGAACAACAGCCGCGGCTTGGGCGCCCCGCCGCCTCCCGACCCGGCCGGATTGGACGGACCACCGCCCCCGCCGGCCGCCCCGCCGCCAGCCCCACGATCGGCGCCACGATCGCTCCCTCGATCGGCCCGGCCGTCGCCGCGCGGTCCGCCCGAGTCGCGGGCCGGAGAGCCTTGTCCGCGTCCACCAGAGCCGCCGCCGCTCACCGCTCCGCCGGGAGAGCTTCCGCCCTGACCTCCGCCGCCCTGTCCTCCGCCGCGATCGGCGTCACCGCCTTGGCGTGAACCGCCACGCCCGCGACGGCCGCGACGCCGACGCCGACGACGGCCGCCACCTTCACCCTCTCGCACGCCATCGGGCCCATCCGGCCCGGCGCCGGACGTCTCACCCTGCGCGAGATCGCCGGTCGCGGACGTCCGCCCATCGGACGTTTCGCCCTCGTCCATGCGATCGTCGTCCGACGCGTCGCCGTGGCCATCGCCCCCGCCGTCGCTCACGCCCTCGCCCGCACCGCCATCGGCATCAGGCGCTCCGGCGGCCATCGGACCGCCGGCAACATGACCCGGCGCGTGCGCACCGCCCGCCCCGCCACCCTGGCCGCCGCGGCCGCGACGACCACGACGTCGGCGACGACGACGACGCCCGCCCTCGCCCGGCGGCACATCACCCTGCCCGCCCTGCGCTGCATCCCCCGATCCATCACCTGATGCGTCACCCGGAGCGTCACCCGGCGCATCACCCATCGGCCCACCCGCGTCCAGCGCACCAGGCTCACCAGCCCCAGCCGGAGCAACCGCAGCCGAACCGTCTTCGTCGCCGTGGTCGCCGAGGATGATCACACCCCGCTCGGTCTCCACGCGGCGGACATCCGGCGCGCGTCCAACCGGCGCGCGTGGCGACGGTGCGTCTGGTGCGGGCGCAGCCGAGCGAGCCTCGGACCGAGCCGCACCTCGACCATCGCCGCGCCTCGCATCGCGACCGCCCGGAGCGGTGTGAGCGTCCTGTCCGTCGCGTCCGCGCGGCGCATCGCCGCCGCGGCCACGACCACGACGCCCGCGACCGCGCCGACGCCGGCCGCCGCTCGCCTGCTCGGCCTCCGCAGTGGATGCCGCAGCCTCCTGCGCGTCGGCACGGATCTGCCGGTCCAGTTCCTCATCGCTCAAGAGCAGCGGCTCTTCACTCAGTTCCATCACCTCTTCGGTCGGCGCGGGTTCGACTTCGTCGGTGTCGCGCGTCCGCTCGCGCTCCTGCACCGCGTCGGTCGAGAACGACTCGTCCGCCTCCGCCGCGGGCTCGTCGATCACCACCAGCTCCGCCGGTCGCTTGCGCGGCAGCGGCTGCGTGAGGTCGATGTCGGCCCCGCTCCGGTCGTACGCGTAGAACGTCACCCGATCCAGCGGCGACGCCTCGCTCACACGCACGTCCACGCTCTTCCCGCTCGAACGCTCGATGCGGCCCAGAAGGTGACGCTTCGTGCTGAGCAGTTCGCCCGCCACACGCGGCGAGACCACGATCTCCACGCGCCCCACCTTGTCCACATCCAGAAGCGCCGTCAACTCACGCAGCGAATCGCTCGCCACGCTCTCAGGCTTCTGCACCAGCCCGCGTCCGCGGCAGGTCGGGCAATCGGCGAAGTGCACGCTCTCGCTGCTGGCGCGCATGCGTTGGCGCGTCATCTCGAGGATGCCGAACTGGCTGATCGTGCCCACCGTCGTGCGGGCGCGGTCGCGCTTCAGCCGCTCCTTGAATCGCGCCTCGACCTCCTTGCGGTGAGACTGATGCCGCATGTCGATCAGATCGTTCACCACGATGCCGCCCTGATCGCGCAGGCGCAGCTGGCGGCAGATCTCGTCCACCGCCTCAAGATTGGTCTGGAACGCGTTTTCCTCCGCGTCGCGCGATTCGCGGCTCTTGCCGCTGTTCACGTCGATCGCCACCAGCGCCTCGGTCTGGTCGATCACCAGACGCCCGCCGCTGGGCAGAGGGACCTCGCGCGAGTGGATGTGCGCGATCTGCTCTTCCACCGCAAAGGCGTGGAAGATCGGCGTCAGCCCCGGATAGTGCAAGAGCTTCGTGCTCGTCCGGGGGGCCACGATCTTCAGGAAGCGGCTCGCACGCTGCACCGCCTCGGGATTGTCGATCACGATCTCGTCCACGTCCTGCGTCAACTGGTCACGCAGCGCACGCACCAAAAGATCGCTCTCCGCGTACAGCAGCCGCGGCTTGTCCCCACGCGCCCGCCGGCTCTCCATGTCCTTGTACAAACGCACCAGATACGCCAGGTCGCGCTTGAGCTCCAGCTTCGTCCGATCCATCCCCGCCGTGCGCAGGATGAACCCGAACCCGTCGGGAAGATCCAGCTGATCGAGGATCTCGCGCATCTTGCGACGCTGTTCCTCGTCCTCTACCTTGCGGCTCACGCCCACCTTGTCCATCTGCGGCATCATCACCAGGAAGCGCCCCGGGATGCTCAGATAGCTCGTCAGCGTCGGCCCCTTGGTCCCCACGCCCTCCTTGAGCACCTGCACGATGATCTCGTCGCCCCGACGAAGCGCAGCCTGGATCGGCGGACGCTCGCGGCGCGGCGTCTTGTGCCCCACCTTCTCCGTCGCGTCCGCCTCTTCGCCCGGGAAATACCGCGGGTGCAGATCGCTCACGTGCAGGAACCCGTTGTCCCCCACGCCGAAGTCCACAAACGCCGCCTGAATCGCCGGCTCCACGTTGATCACGCGCCCGACGTAAATGTTGCCCACGCGGCTCTGCGTCGCAAACTTCTCCGTCGTGAACTCCTCGAGCTTTCCGTCCTCGACGATCGCGACGCGACACTCCTCACCGGGCACGTAGTTGATCAGCATCTGCGTGCGGGTCTTGGGTTCGTTCTTGTTGTCCTTGGCCATTCCTGCCGTCCGTCCATTCCGGCGCATCGAGCGCCTCCGTGCGTGCGCGGCAGATGCCGCGCCTCGCCCGCGCTCCCGCCACGCGGGAACGCTTTCCAGGAGGATCCGCTCTGCCAGGTCCGAGGTCGCGGGCTGCGGCACGCTCTCGCGCCCGTGCTCCCGCCAGCCGCCCCGCCCGGCCGCGCACACGCGCACCCGATCCAGGGCCTTCTCGCACGCCGGCTCGTCGCGGCACGGTTCTGCCCGCGCCCACAACACGCCATCGCACGATGCGGCGAACGCCACCGGCGTCCGCCCGCGTCCCACGCCCCAGGCCGGCCTCTTCGGGCCCGCTCCGGGGGGAACGCGATGCTTGTCCTCGGGCCCGGCGCGGCACACGGCCGCGCGGCCCTCGTGGTCTGTCGCCCTCGTCAGTCGGCGGAACGTCCGTCGAACAACTCGGGCACGATCTTGCGAGCACGGTCCCTCAAGTACGAGGAAACCTGTGTCTCGGAATCGAACGAGAGCGCCTGTCGGGCGATCTGTTCGCACTGCTTCACGTTCACGCTGCGAATAAGACGCTTGAGCTGCGGGATCGACCCGCTGCTCATGCTAAGTGTACGCAGCCCCAGACCGATCAGCAGCAACGCATACTCCGGGTCGCCCGCCGACTCGCCGCAGCACGAAATCGGCGTGTCGTGACGCCGCGCCGCGCGAACCACGTCCCGGATCAGCCGGATCACCGCCGGGTGCGCGGGGTTGTACATCCCCGCGATCGCCTCGTTCGTCCGGTCCACCGCCAGCGTGTACTGCACAAGGTCGTTCGTCCCGATCGAGAAGAAATCCACCTCGCGGGCGAACGTGTCGGCCATCAGCGCCGCCGACGGCACTTCCACCATCATCCCCACCTTCAGGTTTCGGTCAAACTTCAGCCCCTCTTCATCCAGTTCCTCCATCATGTCGTTGATGAGGTACTTGCCCTGACGAAACTCCCCCGTGCTCGTGATCAAGGGGAACATCACCTTGATCGGGCCCTTCGCGCTCGCACGCAAGAGCGCCCGAAGCTGCCGCTTGAACATCGGCAGGTTCTTCAGGCAGTACCGGATGCTCCGACAACCAAGGAACGGGTTGCGCTCCGGGATCTCCGCACGCTCCTGCGTGTACTTGTCCGCGCCCAGATCCATCGTCCGGATCGTCAGCGGCTTGCCCTTCATCAACTCCACGCAGCGCACGTAGCTCCTGTAGTGATCCTCTTCGCTCGGCTCGGTCTTGCTCGTCAGATACAGGAACTCGGTGCGGTACAGACCCACGCCCTCGCCGCCCATCTCCAGAACGTGCTTGGCCTCCTCCGCAAACTCGATGTTGCCCACCAGCTCGATCCGCGTTCCGTCCAGCGTCACCGCCGGCAGGTCGCGCAACTCGCCCAGCGAAAGCTGGAAGATCTCGCGCTGCTTGATGTACTGGCGATACTCCTCCAGCCGCTCCTCGTCGGGGTTGAGGATGATCAGACCCCGGTCCCCGTCCAGAATCATCGACGCGCCGTCGGTCGCCTGCGACGTCAGCGACTTGCAACCCACCACCGCAGGGATCCCAAGCGCCCGCGCCACGATCGCCGTGTGGCTCGTGCGGCCGCCAAGGTCGGTCGCGAAGCCGATCACCTTGCTGCGATCAAATCCCGCCGCCTGGCTCGGCGTCAGGTCGCGCGCCAAGAGCACGCTCTCGGCACCCAGCTTGGCCAGGCGATCCTCCGCCTTGCCCAAAAGCTGCCCCAAAAGCCGCGTCGCCAGATCGTCGATGTCGTTCACCTTCGTCTGGAAGACCGAATCGGGCGTCGCACGCAGGCGATCGGCCATCTGCCCCAGGACCTGGCCCACCGCGTACTCCGCGACCACCCTCTCCTTCTCGATCATCGCGCGCATCGGCGTGACCAGCGACTTGTCCTTGAGCATCCCGACGTGGAACAGAAAAATCTTCGCCGCCTCGTCGCCCATCTCGTGACGCGCCCGGTGATGCACGCTCGCCAGCTCGTCGATCGACGAGCGGATCGCCTCCTCCAGCCGCGTCAACTCCTGCTTCACCTGCGTTTCACCGACGACGCGACGCGAAATCCGCCGCGGGTCATCCCCCAGCGTCGCCGCACGCCCGATCGCAATCCCCGGCGACACCGCGATCCCCTTGATGATCTGCATCCGCGCGCCCTCCGCGGCGCGCGCCACCGCTCCCGCGGCATCGCCCTTCGAAGCAGCGATCTCCCTCCCAGGCTTCCCCACCGAATTTCCGCCTTCACGCGACGTCACGTCGCCAGTGTATCGCCCCCACGCCCCACCCCGGGCACCCACCCCAGCACCGGGTGCCACTGCCCCGCGCTTCGCTAGGTAGTGCCGTTGCACAACACCCCCGGCACAGCGCATCCGGCCCGACCCCACACGGCCGAACGAAGCGCTCAGCCGTGGCACCACCCTCGCGTCCGAGAAACGCTCCGATCATCCGCACACGCCGCAGCCGCCGAACCCTTCGGCCGCCGCGCTCCGAGAGACAGCAATCGGACGACGCAAGCCGGTCGATCTCTCCGACATGCGCAACGTTCCTCGCCGCGTGCTCGTTCCCGCGATCCTGCTGCTCCCCCTGCTCGCCTCCTGCGGCGAGCCGGTCGCGCAGGCACCCCAGCCCCCCAAGCACGAGCTCGCCCGCGCCGAGAAGATCGCCGAGTTCAAGTCCCAACGCGGCCTGGAGCCCCGCGCGACAACGCAGGGCACGTCGGTCAATGACCGCCTCGCGGCCGAACTGGCGCGCGTCCGTGCCGCGCTCTCGCAGTATCAGTCCGAGTTCAAGAACGTGCCGTGGGCCCCCGGTCAGGCCGACAGCGACCAGTGGGCACCGCTGGGCATCGCCGCCTTCCCCGTCAACCCGCTCTCCCCGGCCCACGTCGCCGCCCGGATCACCGAGATCAATCGCCCGGGCGCCACCGGCGCAGTCGCCAATCCCAACGAGATCGGCTGGGTCTGGAACAGCGCAGACGCACGCCTCTTCGCCGCGGGCAGCGACGAATAGCATTCATCACGTCACGCAACCGCTCAACCCGCGATTACGGGCAGAGGAATTCGTTGTACGCGGCAACGAAGATCAGGAAGTCGTCGTTGTCCACCTGCTGATCGCCGTTGAAGTCGGCCGGACAGCCCACCGGCATCCCCGGCTCGCTGCACAGGAACAGGTTGTACGCGGAGACGAACGGCACAAAGTCGTCCAGATCGACCACCCCGTCGCCGTTGAGGTCCGCAGGACAGTTCAACACCGTCCACCAAAAACCCGCGCCGTGCCCATAGGACCCACCGGTCGCCAGCGGCGGACCGAACGCGGCCGCCTGACCGATCGTTCCCGAAAGCGTGTACTGGCCACCCGACGCGGTACCGCCACCACCGGCAATCACCGACGACTTGATCGAGTACTGCGCCGAAGCCGACGCGGCCAACAAACCCATCCCGATCCCCGCCAGCATTGCCGTGCGATTCATCTCGTCACCGCTTCCTTTCCGCGACCCGGCGCTCCCCTGAGCCGCCGTCACACACTCCCCGCCTCCCTGCCGCTTGTGGCAGGCCTTCAGAGACTACCGCTCTCCGGGCCCGCTCGCAACAGGAAACTCGGACCCACCACACTCCGATCTGCAACTTCTCGCGTCCGAGAACCTCAACGCGACCCCACCCGCGCCGCAAGGTCCATTCCCACCGGCCGCGAACCCCCAAACCCATTCCGATCCCCTCCTCGTACCCTAGCGGCATGGCCGCGACCCACTCGCCGTACGACACCTACACCAGCCCCCTCGCCACCCGCAACGCGAGCGAGGAGATGCTGCGGCTGTGGTCGGCGCGCCACAAGTTCAACACCTGGCGACGCATCTGGCTCGCGGTGGCCGAGGCCCAGCACGAGATGGGGCTCGGGGATCAACGAGCCCCGAGCGACCAACGAGCCCCGAGCGTGAGCGAGGGGAACAAGGCCGCAGGCGAGACAACATCCCGGAGACCCGTCGCTGACGCTCCGGGCTCGTCAACGCAGTTGGTCACCAAGGAGCAGGTCGAGGAACTGCGGGCGGTCGTCAACCGCCCCGGGGGCATCACCGACGACGAGATCCGCCTCGCCGAGAAGTACGAACGCGAGCTGCGGCACGACGTCATGGCCCATGTCCACGCGCTGGGTGATTCCTGCCCGAAGGCCAAGGGAATCATCCATCTGGGGATGACGAGCCAGGATGTGGTGTGCAATGCGGATTTGCTGATCCTCGGAACGGCTCGCGGAATCATCCAATCCAAGCTCGCCGCCGTGACGATCGCGCTGGGGACGGTGGCGGCCCGCTTCCGCGCCCTGCCAACCCTTGGCTTCACGCACTACCAGCCGGCCCAGCCAACGACCGTGGGGCGACGATGCGCGATGTGGGCTGCCGAACTACACCTCGCAGGCGAGCGCATCGAGTATTCATCGCGCGTCGTTGAACGCTGGCGCGGCATGCGCGGCGCGACGGGCACACAGGCCTCCTTCCTCTCTCTCTTCGCCGGCAACACCGATGCGATCGATCGTTTCGAGCAGGCGGTTGTTCGTCGCCTGCTCTTCGCCGACGTCGCGGCACGTCACGACAGCGCGGTCCCGCCGATCAGCACGCAAGCCCCGGCATCCAAAGGAAACGGCGGCGTCTGCTTCTGGGCGTCCGGTCAGACCTATCCCCGCGTCTTTGACTCGTTCATGCTTGGCGACCTCGCCTCCGTCGCCGCCGTCCTCCACAAGATCGCCACCGACATCCGCCTCCTCTGCAACCGCAAGGAGATCGACGAGCCCTTCGAGGACAAGCAGATCGGGTCCTCGGCGATGCCTTACAAGCGGAATCCGATGCGGTGTGAGCGGATCTGCGGCCTCTCCCGCTTCGTGATGAATCTCGTTGGCAACGCCTACGACACCGCCGCCACGCAGTGGCTCGAGCGCACGCTCGACGATTCGTCGAACCGGCGCCTCTCACTACCCGAGGCCTTCCTCGCCCTCGACGGGGCGCTCGACCTGATGCACAACGTGGCGTCGGGGTTGATCGTGCACGAGGCGATGGTGAAGAAGAACCTGATGGCCGAATTGCCGTTCATGGCGACCGAGAACATCCTGATGGAGTGCGTGAAGCTCGGCGGCGATCGCCAGCACTACCACGAGTTGATCCGCCAGCACGCGCAGGCCGCGGGGTTGCGGGTGAAGCAGGAAGGGCTCGACAACGACCTCTTGGACCGCCTGAAGAACGACAAGAACTTCTGGAGCACCAAGCGTGGCGGGCCACTCTCGGCGGAGCTCAACTGGGACGGCGTGATGGACCCGATGAAGTACATCGGGCGCAGCGTCGAGCAGACCGAGCAGTTCATCAAGGAAATCGTCGAGCCCGTGCGCGAGGACTACGGGGACGCGCTCGCCGCCCTCGGCACCAGCGGGCCGCGCGTCTAATTCATCGCCATGCGGCTCTCTCTCAGCATCACGCTGCTGCTCGCGTCGGCCGTCGCTCTGGCATCCTGCGCTTCGCAGCCGCGTGCCTCCGCGCCCGACCAGACACGCTGGACAACCATCGCCTCGTCCGTTCAGGGACGCCCCCTTCTCGCCGCCACCTTCGGGCCTTCAGACGCGCCGCGCCTGCTGCTCGTCGGCGGGATCCACGGCGACGAACCCGAGGGGCTCTTCGCCCTCGACGATCTGGCTGTCGTCTTCGCCCGTCAATCACACGCGCACGTCCGCTTCATCCGCGATCTCAACCCCGACGCCACCGCCTCGCGCACGCGCTTCAACGCCAACAACATCGACCTCAACCGAAACTTCCCCGCCTCCAACTTCACCCCCGCCCCACAGCGCGGCACACGCCCGCTCAGCGAACCCGAATCTCGCGCCCTCGCCGCCGAACTCGACTCGTTCCGCCCCGACCTCATCGTCGTCTTTCACTCCATCCGCACCGGACCCTTCGTCAACTTCGACGGCCCCGCCGAACGCTTCGCACAGGCATTCGCCCAAGCCGCCGCGACCGCCGACCCGCGCTGGCACGTCCGCCCCTCCATGGGCTATCCCACTCCTGGCTCCCTGGGCACATTCGCCGGCATCGACCGCCGCATCCCCATCCTCACCATCGAGTTTGATCGCGGACAGGACGAGCACTCGGTGCGACAGAGCGCATCGCTCGGCGTGCGCGCCGTCCTCGAAGCCCTCTCCCGCCGCTGAAGCACGCCACATCCGCTCCCAGCGCCACCCCATACTCCGCCCCACACTCCGCGCCACGCCCCCACTCTCCCGCCCGCTTCCCCGAAAAGGCCGCACCCGCTTCACGAATACCCTTGTGTGTACGCGATGAACGTCAACCCCGACCTCTTCCGATCGACGCACACCGCGTTCGCGGCACGGTCGCCCCTCGCCCGCTTTGCCACGCTTCTCGTGGCCCTGATCCTCTTCCTGGTCGTCCTCGTGATCGCGGTGCCGCTGCTGCTGTTGCTCGCGATCATCCTCATGCTGCGCGCGTTGGTGCTGGGCGTGCGCAACGCGATCTTCGCAGGGCCGCGGCCGCCCCGCGCCCCGCTCGACGAGCCCGCTCGCCCCGCGCCGCACGCGCCCATCCCCGCGCGCGACGACGAAGGACGCCAGAACGTCCGCGTCCGTCAGGGTTGAACGATCTTCCGAATCACACGGCCCGACGTCAGTCCTGCAGCGTCCGCTCGCGCCACGCCTGCATCAGTTCCTGACCCACGCGGCCCGGCACCCCGCCCCCGATCGTCCGCGACTCCACCCGCACCACCGGCAAAACGCCCCACGACGAGTTGGTGAGCAGCACCTCGTCGGCATCGAGCACTTCGCGGATCGTGAGCATCCGCCGCCGAACCTCCACGTCCTGCCCCTCCAGCCAGTCGATCGCCCAGCGCCGCGTCACGCCCGGCAGCACCGGACTGGGCATCACGGCGCGTCGTTCTTCGTGGCCGGGCTCCACGTCGCCATCCGCGGCCGCCTCTCGCTCCTCGCCGCGCACGATCGGTGTGCTCACCACGCCATCCTTCACCACGAGCGCGTTGCTCACGCACCCGCCCGCCAAGTGATTGCTCACCTGAAACACCAGCGCCTCGCCCGCGCCCTTTCCGGCCGCGATCTGCAATTCGCGCAGCCGCGCCCAGTAGTTCACCGTCTTGTGCGCCTGAAAAACATCGAGTGGATTCACTTTCCAATCCGCCACCGTCGCCAAGACGCCCCGTTCGAACATCTCCGCCGGATACGACGTCGCCGGCGTCGCCACGATCATCAGCGTCGGCTCATGCCCCCCCTCCCCGAGGGAGGGGGCGGGGGGTGGGTTGGTCTTTCCGGTTCTCCGTTCGCGGACATGGCGAGCCTTGTCCAGCAGGTTGAGGTCCCCGCCCGTGATCGTCAGCCGCACGCGCAGTCGCAGCGACTCCGGATACATCCCAGCCGCCCGGGCCGCCGTGCGCCGCACCGCCTCACCCAAAGGCCCGGCCCGCAGGCTCTCGGACAATCCCAACTCCCGCGCCGAGACGATCAGCCGATCCAGATGCGCGTCCAGATCCACCACGTCCCACGCGTTCACCGCCGACAGTTCATCCCCCGCCTTCACCTCGCCGCCGTTGTGCACCGCCAGCATCGTCTCAAACAGACCCACGCCGTGCTGAAGTGCGGCATCAAAGGCCGACACCGTCGCGCTCTCCCGCTCCACAAAGCGTCCGTTCAGAAAGACCGAGGGCATGCACGAGCGTATGCGAGCCCCATGCACACACGGCACAACCAAACGCGGCAGCAAACGGCAGAACCGCCTCCTTCCCCTCCGCCCGCCGGACAATCGTCCATCGCGCCCCGCGCGACCCGACCCTCCATCAGCGAGGGGCCCGCTTCGCATCAAGCTCAATCTCAAGGACACGCTCGCGCCATCGCTCGCGCGCTCTCTCGCTTCGCGACTCGTCCCTTGACAGCCGATCCGCCGCGTCGCGGGCCACCTCGTGCAAGCCTATGAAGTTGGCGTCGGTCAACTGCACCAACGCCGTCCTTCGCGCATTCTCGATGGACAGCGCCCGGGGCTCGTTGACAACCGAACCGTCCTCGCCCTTGATCCACTTCTCCCGGTGACGATCGATCCGATCGACGATCTCCATCAGCACGGCAACCCGCGCGCGCTGCTGGCGCGCTTTGCCAAGACGTGCCGCCAACTCGACACCAACCGTCAGATTCCAGTACGCATCCGTGCTGCGCTGCCACTCCCTCTCCAGCATCGGCAGATACGCGGCATTCGCTCGCTCGCGATCGATCGCCTGGATGACCGAAACAATCTGCGACCCGCGCGAGCCACTCTCTATTCCGTGCTCAGGGTTCGCCTCGAGAGTCTCCAGGAGTCGCCCCGCCGCCGCCAAGTCTCGCGATCGCCGCACGATCGTGTTGTTCGCGTTCACAACCGCATTCGTCCGAAACGGTCCGAGGGGCGAAACCTCGGCGAGCAGCAGGACCGCCTCCGCATACAGCACGCTTTCGGGGTCGCGCGCCACATCCAGTTGCACGCTAAAGACGTTGAGCGAGCTGTACACGTCGAGCGCCATGGGCACGTTTCCGGCCGAAGCAAGCACGATCGCACGGAGAAGCTCCATGTCCTCGCGAGCCCCCTCAATGCCGTCCCATTCAAGTCGAAACCTCGCCCGCATCGCGAGCGCCGAGATGCCCTCGCCAATCGACTCTGGGCGTTCGATTGCCGCGGTCAACAAGCCCTCGGAACGCTCCCGGTTCTTTTGCGAGAAGGCGGCAGAAGCAGCGCCTCGCAACCTCACGCCGAATCCCGGCTCGCGGTCGCGCTGCATCTGAAGAGCCTTCTCAACATATTCCTCGCTGCCTAGGTCGACCCGCACCTTTGGAACGACGGCCCTTTCGCCGCCCCGTGAGTCGGCCGTCGCGCCCGGGTCTACGCCTGCCAGTGATGCCGTCGCACCGCTCAAGAAGATGGCACCGACAAACAACACCACCTTTCGCTTCGCGCCTGTCATCATTGCTCGTTCTCCACTCCACAACACGGTCTTTGCCCCGGCGCGAGGGTGTCACACTCCCGAAGCGGCCGACAGCAAGGTGTCGAATACCGAAGCTCTGACAAGTCTTCGTCGCTTGGAAACCAATGGCATGGGCGTGATGGATAGTCTGTCTGTTCCGTAGTAATGAAGTAGTCGTTTGATGCCGTGGCAACATACTCCTCTTTTGCCCCACACGTCACTCGCACCACATTGAACGACGGCGGAGGATCCCATCGCCAGCAGATCCAAAGCCGCACCACCGGATATCTCCACCGCTCGACCTCGGCTTGTCGCGTGAATTTGATACCTCTTCGGTAGTGCGTCCAACACTGTGTTCCGACCTCTTGTATTGTTTGAGACTGCGTGGAGGAGACACAGTGCTGCACGCTGTTGTTGAAATGCTGCGATGCGCCGACCTCCACGACGGCGATGTGTGCCACGCCAACCCTGTAGTTGTGCTCAATCCCACCAGAAGCTTGCCAGCAAATCTCCTTGGTGACGCTCTCTGTGAGGGTGTTTGGAACACACGGCCGCACCGGAAGATCGCCGGGTCGCACGTAGCGGCAATCGCACGCTTCACCCCCGACCCAAGGCGTCGTGTCGGTCACCTTATTCTCAACCCGAATCGTCTGCTCCCAGACATTGAAGTGAATGCCCGCATCTTCCAATTCAATGCACACTTCCGAAAAAAGTGGAGGTTCGATGTCGTAGGGATCGCACGGTGGTGGATTCGTATGGACAGGCTGGCCCCACGCGAGGACGTTGAAGCTGAATGCCAAGAGGCCGAGCCAACTTAATCCACGAACAAGCCGGATCCGATCGCGCCGAGTCGTGCCGATGCTCCCCCGGGAGTTACGCTCGCTGCGCCCATGCGTCAGAGCCCTCGCCGCCCCACACTTGCCGAGCGACGCCCAGATACCTTGATCCCAGTTCATGCTCGTTTCCCCTCATTCCCCATCCGTCACGAGCATAAGTTACCCCCCCCCCCCCGCTCCTGTCAACGGGTTTTTCCGGGCTTCTTCACTCTTTTTCTCGGCCCCCGACCCCTTCCTACACGCCCCGCGACACCTCCCATCCTCACCTCCGTCGCCACCACACCCAGCCACCCGCGGCAATCAGCGCCACCCCGGCCCCCAGCACCCACATCCACGCCGAAGAGGACGATGGCGCTCGCTCGGTGAGGCCGGGGTCTCCGAGGACGATCGGCCGCCCGCTTGCGTCCACGCCACGCGCCGCCTGTGTGAGCGACGGTGCTGCGCGCTTCGGTGCCTGCCCCGGCCCCGACGCGGGCGGAATCGCTCGCACCTTGTCGATCTCGAAGCGTGACGCATCGCCCTCGGGAACAAACTCGGCGCGCACCAGCCGCACACGCTCTCGCACGACCTTCGGCACCGTCACGCCCGGCGGCAGCCCCTCCGCCGCATCAATCTCCTGCCAATTGCGCCCGATGGGCTTGTACGAAGCGAGCCGAAGGCTCCCATCCAAAAGAAACCCGATGATCATCGGCGACGACGATTCGGTCCCGCCCGCCCCGTCCGTTGACTCTGGCTGGTTCGTGCCCGACACGACACCCAAGTCAAACTCAAGCAGCGTCGACTCGCCGTCGGATGAAACATGCGTGATCGCCTGTGGCACACTCAACAGCCGATGAAGCACAACGAAGGGGGCGAACGATGGGCTCGACATGATCGATGGGGTATTCTCCTCCATCTCACTTCGTCGCGCCGCGCCCGTTCCCTCAAACCGAAACACCTTTCCATCCGCCTGCTTCACCCTTCCAATGTAGTCGGCCGAGGTGACCCGCGGCAACAACACGAACCCGGCACCGGTTGCAAAGTCATACCCGTGAAACACCAAGCCGCCGGTCACGTCGGACTGAAACTCCAGGAAGACAGAGCCGCGCTTGGGCAGCGTCCGCTCGATCTGCTCCAATAGACGTGCCTTCAAGACCTCATCGACCGCCGCCGAACTGCGAGCAGCCCCGGGAGCGTCCCGCGGCCCAGCCGACGCCACTCCGCCACAGCAAACCACCACAACCGCCAACACGCAGCGAGCCGCCCAGTGCCACAGCATCGCCATGGCGCCTCCTAGTGTTCGTACGGCGGACACGGAACCCGAAGAGGAGATGGTCCGTCGCAGAAACCCAACGCCGGTTGCATGTACGACGTTCCAGGACCGGGAGGGGTCAGAATGATCCAATCGTGCCATGCCAACTCTTGAAGAAAACAGCAACCTGTCAGTTGCGTCTGCCCCTGTGTGATCTCGCAGCCGGACACCTGCACGTACCCGTTCTGAAATGATCCGCACGGCGCAAACCGCCAGAGATGCGCCGGATAATCCGCTGCCGGAAAGAGTGAACACTCCGACGGCTCCGCGAGTCCGTTGAGCGTCTTGAAACCAGCCTCGCCCGCACGCGCGTGGCGGGGAATGCCGCTGCACGAGAGAAGCCCGACGCAAGGCGCGACCGAGCTCTGACCGCCGGGAAACTCACACAGATCTCCGGTCGTGTAGCAGTACTCGAAGCACTCGTCGCCCGGCGGTGCCGGAGCCTCGCCCCCGCCCCCCCACTGCGATGTCGCACCACTCAACAGGCAAAGGGCCGCAGCGGCCAGTCCGATCGAACGTCCGTTCCATTGAGAGTTTCCAGCCATCCCCCGTCCTCCTTTCACAGTTCCAACTTGGTCCAATCAGCGACTCTCGACACGAGCGTCGCGACCACGTGCGCCGTACCACGTTGTCGACACCGGCATGCCAATCCCGTTCTCTGGCGTGTCCACATAGCCGTCGACCAGGAAATCGGTCCAGACGGCACTGATCACACTCGCATCGGCCATCGCGATCTCCCCGCGCGCGACCGGCGGCGGGGGACAGCACCAGTACGTCGCGATCCCGTCCGGACGTCGCACCCAATAGCGCAGCAGCAAGCCTTTGTCGCTCGGATAGAGCACATCCGACGAGAGCACGACCGATGCCCTCATGCGTGCGTTCTCGATGGTCGAGCCCGGCACCATGAGCGCCGCTGGATACGTCATCGCCATCGACATGCCGACCCCGACTTTGCCGTAGTCGTCCAGACCGAACGGATCCACCGCGCGGGGCGTCCGAGCCAGATGTCCGCTCGCCATCATCGGGGCCCACCACTCGACCGCCGCGTTCATCGGATGTCCCGCGCGAAACGGGTACGAGTCTCGAAAGTCCGCCTGGTACGCGCCGATCGCGGCACAGTGCCCGCGCAGAAGCGCCCATCGCGCAACCTCAGCCGCCCGCGCCCGTGAACGACCGAGCGCCGGCATCACCAGCGAGAGCAGAACCAACATCACCCCAAGACACACCAAGACTTCCACAATCGTGAAGCCGCCCCGCCCACCCCACCCACCCCGCCCGCGTCGCAGATGTCCAGCCGCCCTGCCCAACATCCCCGGCCTCCCGACCACCAAGACCCGCGAATCACCCATCCGAACCGCTCGGGCAGTCTACCCCCCCCCCCCCCGCTCCTGTCAACGCGCTTTTCCGGGCCTCTTCACTTCCTTTTCGGCCCTCTACGCCTTCCATCCATACTCCACATACGCATTCTCAAACGACCCATCGTCATACAAATCCACAATCGCGTATCCCTCGCGGCATTCCTTGTGCGCACCCTTCCACCACGCCCCGCTCGCCGCACCGTTGCACAGATACGTCACCCCGTTCGACGTCACGCGATCACGAAGGTGGAGGTGCCCCGCGACGCACGCCTTCACCTGCGGCATCTCCAGAAACAACTTCTTCATCCGCTCAAAGTCCACAAACACGCGCCCCGCCGGCACCGGCACATCCCCATCCTCCTCCCGCGCGCGATCCAGCACCGCCGCACTCAGGATCGGAATGTGGCTGACGATCAACGTCGGCCGCATCTTGTTGAGCGCCAGATCGCCCTTGAGCCATTCAAACTGCTCGTCATCCAGCCCGCCGAAATATCCCTCGCCCCGCGGCCGCACACTGTCGAGCACCACCACGTGCCACGCGCCGCTGCCGAGCCCCACATCCATCGAGAAATACGGCGCGCCCGGCTTTTCCCCCTTCACGCCCAGAACGTCCATCGCCCATCGTTTGCCAAAGTCCGCCTCCTCCCCCGTCGCGCCGCTGCGACCTTTGGAGAGTCCCCAGATGTCGTGATTACCCAGACACCACACGCTCGCGCCGGTCCAGTGCTCGCGGAAGACCTTCGCTGTTGTCTCCAGGAGCATCCGCGAGCGCTCGCGCCCGTGCTCGTTGATCGAGAAGACGATGTCCCCGCTGTGGACCAGAAGATCGACCGGGCCGTCGTCGAGCGGGGGCGTCCCGCGCGGCGCGTTGATGTCCGTCGCTCCGGCGTAGCGCTTGGCGCGCAGATGCTCAAGACACGCGATCGTCCCCTCCACGCCGCGCAGTTCCGGCTGCGTGTGCGTGTCGGTCACATGCGCCAGCCGCACCACGCGCTTGCGCTGGCCCGGCGACGCACCGCCCGGCTCTCCCGCCGCCCGTGGCAGGGCCACGCCCGCCATCGCCAACGCGCCCAGACCAAGCAACCCGCGCCTCGAAACCTCCGACATGCGGCACCTCCGTGCCGCGCAGCATACCGCCGGGCCTGGATTCTCTCCAGACCCGGCAGATCAAGGTGGATCAAGGCAGATCAGGCAGATCAACGCGGCTCGGGGCGATTGCTCTCAACGCCGCCGACGCAGCGTCACCAACCCAGCGCCAAGGAGCGCGATCGAGCCCGGCGTCGGCACGCCGTCCTTTGACCCCAGCAGGAAGTAGTACGACTGTGCCGCGTAACCCTCGCCCACGCCGTCGGGCAGAAGCATGTCCGAGACAATGCGCAGGTGATACTCGCCGGGCGCGAGCACGGTGCTGAACAGGTCCCATCCGCTGTCGGTGATCACCATGCCGCTTGGCCCGGTGAACTCAAAGACGTGGAACGCCTTCGAGCCCTCCAGCCCCGGCCCGTGCCGCTGAATGGAGACCCGCATCGCCCGGTCGATCGTGAAGTTCATGTGGGCATCGGTCCGCGCCCAGGCGTTGCTCTCCACCGGACCCGGCGTGGAGTAGTACGCCGAAGCGGAGCTTTGCAGCTCCAGAAACTCGGGGTGCGACCACGTGTTGAAGGTCGCCGAAGCCATCGCCGCGGGCAGCCCGGCGCCGAGCGAGCGATCCACGTGCGACCACTGCCACACCTCGCCCACGCCCGAGATCCACTTGTTGACGCCGATCACCGAGCCCGACAGGTTCACCTGCGCAATCGCGCCGCGATCGCTGCGGCTGTAAGTGATCCCCCCGCTCGCCGAGCCGCACACCATCGCCGTCAGTGCAGAGGCCAGGCACGTTTGCATCCACGCGCGATCCATGACACACCAACCTTTCCGGCGGCGTGTCCGCGACACATTCAGCCGCGGCACTCCGCCGCCAAAGTCCGCCGCACCACTCTCGTGATGCGACGGAGCGGCACTCTCTCCTCACTTGCCGCCGTCAGCCTGCGCGCGTTCTCTCAGCCCCCGGTCTTCACACCCGACGACGACGCGACGCCCACACCACGCCCAACGCGGCGATCACGATCCCGCCCGGAGTCGGCACCGTGAACTCAAACGACCCCTGTTCACTCGCCGAGCTTGGGTAGCCCCAAGGCCAATACTCGCCCGACGCGTACGGGGCCGACACCGCGCTGTTCGTCGAGGCCGTGACCGTGTAGCGCCCGGGCGGCAGGAACCCGATGATCTCGTTGTTGCCGAAGCAATCCGCGTACACGTACCCGTTCGACCCCGCGATCGTGATCCGCCCCGTTCCGGTGGACTTGAACGACATCCCAAAGATGCCGTCCGAGTCAAAGCTCAGGTTGACAGAGGCCCCGGCCGTCGCCGCCGCGCCGTTCGACGCGCTCACGTTGGCGGACGACGAACCCACTCCGGTAAACGAGCCGCAGACCAACGGCCAGTCCGTCAGGTAATCCGGATCAGGTGTCGAGGTGGTGCTGACCGCGCTGTTTGCCCAAGCCCCCGCGACGAGCGCGGACATGTTGAACGACGAATACTCGGGCCCGTGAAGGCTGTACGAGTCCATCCACGGGAACTCCAGGCTGTCCGCCCGGCCGCCGATGCCCGCGCCGCCCACCAGGTTCCGAATCGCCCCCGACGCGACACCGCTCAACGACATCATCATCACCCCGCACAGCACGATTCCGCTCTGCATCCTCAGCATGGCACACCAACCTTTCTGTCGGCACGCAACCTGCCGCGCCGCTCAATCCTCCCGCGGCAATCTCTTGCCGCGGGATCGAAACCACCGCCCCATCTCTCTCTCGCTCATCCGCCCCACCACCGTCACGCATCACCTTCTGCGTCGCGCCGACGCCAGCACCAGCGCGCCCACGCCCAGCAGCGAGATCGCGCCGGGCGTCGGCACGTTGCTGGCGTCCGCCTCGGACTCAAACTCGCTTGTGATCATGTGCGTGAACGTGTCCTCCACCAGCGCCGAGTCGCGCAGCGCGGGGTTCAGGAAGCTCTCGGGCAGCACGTACTGCATGTTCCAGTTGAGTGCCGCCAGATCGATGCTCGCCGACGTGGTGCGCCCCATCCCGTCGCTCGTCAGCGTCCACAGATTGGCCCAGTAACCCGTCGCGTTGAACACGCCGCCGGTCAACGAGACGCCGAACATGCCCAGCGGATTGAGCAGCCACGAGCTGCTCGCGTCGCCGGCCATCGTGATCGAGCTGGTCCAGTTGCCGCTCGGGTCGGCACCACCAGAGAGCACCAGCTGATTCGCCGAGATGCTCCAGCCAGCGCCGCCATCGTTGAACGTTCCGTTGACGTCGAAGCTGAAGAGCCGCTCCGTCACCATCTCGTTGGTCCGCTCGTTGAGGAGCGTGATCGAAACCGGATCGTGCACGCGCCCCTTCTGGCCCGGAGCCTTCGTGCTCGCTCCCGTGCCCTGGCCGTGGCCCTGGCGAATCGCCACGTTCACGCCGTTCACCGTGCCGCTCAGCGCGAAGCGACTCTGACCGCTCACCGCGAGCGACCCCTTGCCGCGAGCGCCGGCCCGCGCAAAGGAACTGCCCTGCGGATCCGGCGCCGCGGCCGGCAGTTCCTCCCACTCCTTGATGATCGTCGCCTCCACGCGTCGGAACCCGGCCGGCACCGGGAGCCCGCCACCCGCGTTGGGCGGCACCGGCGCCGTCGCCTTCATGTGAACCCAGGCATCTGCCGTCGCGTGCAGCACCCCCGCCTGCGGAGCCTGGAGCTTCCCGCTGTCAAAGCCCTCCATGCCGTCAAACTTCGCGCCGCCCTTGGCCTCAAACTCACCCTTGCTGTCGTGCGCGCATCTCGCGTACGTCCACGCCCGGGCGCTCCACTCGCCCTTCACGGTCGGCTCCGGCGGCCCGTTCTTCAGCAGGAAGTTCCACGTCACCTCCTTCTTGCCCGTCACGTGCGTCGTCTTCGTGCTTTCCCCCAGAGCCGTCCCAGCGAAGGCGAGCAATGCCAACACACCGCTCCAACGGATTGTGCGTGCCGGTCCCATGTTGTTCCTTTCTCCGCGCCGTCGTGCGACGCGGCAAAGCCGCGTGTTGATGCTCGTTGCACTCTCGCGGCGGCGATTCTCTCGCCAGCAACAGTTCACGCCCACGCAGCCCGCAGGTCAAGCGCCGCGTCCGCGATTCTCTCACATGAGACAGCGTCGCAGGCGCATGCACACAACTGTGAAGCGTTCTCCCCGCTCACACGCCGCGATCAGTCCGTGAGCGAACTACGAACGGCTCTTCTTGAACGTGAAACTCTTCCCTTCGTAGTCCACCTTCACCCCATCTCCATCCCCAAACTCGCCCGCGAGGATGCGTGACGCCAGCGCATTCTCCACGCGCTGCTGGATCGCACGCTTCAAAGGCCGCGCACCAAACGCCGGGTCCCAGCCTTCTTCCGCGAGCTGCTTCTTCGCGCCGTCCGTCAGCGTCAGCGTCATGCCGCGCGCCGCCAGCCGCTCGCGCAGCTTCGCAAGCTGAATCTCCACGATGTTCCCGATCGCCTCCTTGCCCAAGGGACGGAACACGATCGTCTCGTCGATGCGGTTCAAGAGCTCGGGGCGCATCAGCCCGCCGCCGCCGCCCATCATCGCCATCTTCCGCATCGCCTCCGCCACCTTCGGCGACAACCCCGCGGCCTTCGCAAACTCGTCCGCAACCAACCCCGCCGGCCCACGGCGCAGCATCTCCCGCATCATCGCCTCGATCTCCCAGTCCTCCGCGCCCTGCTGCGTGAGTTCCTGGATCTGGGCCGAACCGAAGTTGCTCGTCATCACCACGATCGTGTTCTTGAAATCGACAGTGCGGCCTTGCCCGTCCGTCAAGCGCCCGTCATCCAGCACCTGCAGCAGAATGTTGAACACATCCGGGTGTGCCTTCTCGATCTCGTCGAGCAGCACCACGCAGTAGGGCCGACGCCGCACCGTCTCGGTCAACTGCCCGCCCTCGTCGTAGCCGACATATCCCGGCGGCGCGCCGACCAACCGAGCCACGGCGTGCTTCTCGCCGTACTCGCTCATGTCGATCCGCACCATCGCTTCGTCGGTATCAAACAGGAACGACGCCAACGCCTTGCAGGTCTCGGTCTTGCCCACGCCCGTCGGCCCGAGGAACAAGAACGACCCGATCGGCCGCTTGGGATCGCCCAGCCCGGCGCGGGATCGCCGCACCGCGTCCGACACGGCCTTCAGCGCGTGATCCTGCCCCACCACCCGCTTGGCGAGCTGCTCCTCCATCCGCTGCAACTTCTCGCGCTCGCCCTCGACGAGGCGCGACACGGGAATGCCCGTCCATCGCCCCACGATCTGCGCGATCTGCTCCGCGTCCACCTCTTCCTTCACCAGCGTGCCGCCCTTGGCGACCCGCTTCGCCCACGCCTTCTCCGCGTCCGCGAGTTGCTTCTCCAGCTCGCGCGACACGCCGTAGCGGATCCGCGCCGCGGTCTCCAGATCACCACGCCGCTGGCTCTGCTCGAGCTCGACATGCTTGCGCTCGATCTGCTCCTTGATGTCCTTGATCGTCTCGAGATCCTTCTTCTCGTCTTCCCACCGAGCCGTCAGCGCGCGGTTCTTCTCCTGCAGCTCCGCCAGCTCGCGGTTGATGCGCTCAAGCTCGCGGCTGCTGCCTTCATTTGCCGCTTTGCTGCTTTGAGCTTTGCCCATTTCCTCCGCCTCCAGGCGGAGTGTCTCCCGTTCCAGCTCCAACTGCATGATCCGCCGCCGCAGTTCATCCAGCTCCGTCGGCATCGAGTCGTTCTCGATCCGCAGCCGGCTCGCGGCCTCATCAATCAAGTCAATCGCCTTATCCGGCAGAAACCGATCCGCGATGTAGCGATGACTCAGGCTCGCCGCCGCGAGGATCGCGCCGTCGAGAATCCGCACGCCGTGGTGCGCCTCGTACTTGGGCTTGAGCCCGCGCAGGATCGCGACCGTCTCCTCGACGCTCGGCTGATCCACGTACACCGGCTGGAAGCGCCGCTCGAACGCCGCGTCCTTCTCGACGTGCTTGCGATACTCATCCAGCGTCGTCGCCCCGATGCACTTGATCTCGCCGCGCGCCAAGGCCGGCTTGAGCAAGTTGCCCGCGCTCACCGCGCCCTCGGCCGCGCCGGCGCCGATGATCGTGTGCAGTTCGTCGATGAACAGGATGATCTTGCCGCCGCTGCTCGCCACCTCGCGCAGCACGGCCTTCAGCCGCTCCTCGAACTCGCCCCGGAACTTCGCGCCCGCGAGCAACTGCCCCACATCCAGCGCGATGATCCGCTGCGTTTTCATCGCGTCCGGACAATCGCCGTTCACGATCCGCAGCGCCAAACCCTCCGCGATCGCCGTCTTGCCCACGCCCGGCTCGCCGATGAGCACTGGGTTGTTCTTCGTGCGGCGGCTCAGCACCTGCATGCAGCGCCGAATCTCCTCATCCCGCCCGATCACCGGATCCAGCTTGCCCGCCTGAGCCCGAGCCGTGAGATCGATGCCGTACTTCTTCAGCGCCTCGTAACTGCTCTCTGCCCCCGGCTCTGTGACATTGGTGACGCCCGACGCCGTGCGGATCTCCTTCACCGCCTTCTCGAGTGCCGCCCGATCGAGCCCGACCGCCTTCAGCACATCCCGCGCCGGCCCCACCACCTCCGCCAAGGACAACAGCAAATGCTCGCTGCTCACCAGCGAGTCGTTCATCTTCTTGCTGATCTCCTCGCTCTTGGTCAGGATCTCCATCAGCGCCCGACCCGCGCTCCCCGCGCCGCTGCTGGACTTGGGCTGCCGCGACAGCTCCGCCCGCGTCAGCGCCAGCACTTTCTGCGGCGTCGCCCCCGCCCGCGCCACCACCGCCCCGCCCGCGCCACCACCACCGGCCGTGTCACCCGAATCCGACAGCAACCCCGCCAAGACGTGCAGGCCGTTGATCTCGGGGTTGGACAGCGACACCGCCTCGCTCTGGGCGCTGGCAAGTGCTTCCTGAGCCGCGTTGGTCAACCGATCCGGACGCATGGAGACTCCTTCCCGCGCCGCCTCAAGCAAGGCCGCGGCTTGGATTCTCATGCAACCGGCGCGCCGATGCGGCCAACCCGACTATCCACCCCAACCAACGCACAACGCCACGCCGGCCCGCGTTCGCACCGCCGCCACCCAAAGAAAAGCACTCAGACTGCCAGCCGGACAGCCAAGCCGCCTTCACTCAATTGACAGCACTGGAACGCCTTAGGCCCGCACATCAACCAAACGACCGAGGCCATCCGCGGCCGCGGCCATCTGCTCTTGGCTCTCGGCGATCACCTTGCCGGCCGAGCGGACCAGGCTCACCGCCGCATCTCCCTGATCACGTGCGACATCCATCATCTTCGCGGCAACCGCCACCTGCACCCGGGACATGGTCATCGCGCTGATGAGTTCGGCGTCCATACACCTTCTTTCGACCCCTCCCCCCCACCACTTGGACCCAAGCCGCCAGAACAGCCGATCTCCTCCAGCAACCCCTCCGGCCGACTTGACGTAGAGGACCGGAGCGGTTACAAACCACTCCCCTTCCGCGTCCGGACGACCGAGAAATCCGTTGTCCCAGAGTCGATGAGGGGCGCCTTTGTTCGGTTCGCCTTCCCGCTGCCAGGAGTTTTCGATGTCCAGCCGCCTTTCCCGCCGCCTTGCTTCCAGCGCCTGCCTGATCGCTCTCGCGGGGGCCTTGGGCGCGTGTTCTTCAACGGCTCGCAAGGGCGAGTCTGTGGGTGACATCCGCTCCAACCTGACCCCGGGCCTGGCGACCGAGTCCGATCGCTGGACCGACGTGCACAACACCGTCGCGGTGACCACTAACGACGATTGGCGGAAGTTCAACTCCGACTGGGGCCGCTTCTGGATGCTCGATCGTCCCTCGCGTCTTTCGCCCGCGATTTCTCGCTGAGCGGCGGATCCCGCAGCGACACATTCAGTCTCTGAATGACAAACGCCCCGCTTTGCGGGGCGTTGTCTTTTGTTTCACGCTGGAAAACAGGCTCAGGCCGCGGTGTACTTGCCGCGCGAAACCTTCTTGAACTTCGTGCGATGCTTGATGAACGTCTGGTTCACGATCGTCCGGAAGTTGGACGAGGTGGTCACATAGCCGCTGGCGAGCACCGCGTCTGCCGCCTCGCTCACGCCGAGCGTCTTGTTCTTGAGGACGCTCGTCAGCGCATCCACCAGGTTGACCGAATTGCTCGCGCGCTTGCCGCTGCCGGCGAATCCGCCCGCCGCGGCAATCTCCTTGCGAACAGCTTCAAGCTGCGCCATCAGGCGCTCATGCTTGCGATGCAGCTTCCCCACCTTGCCCTGCCGACGGCGGATCTCCGCCTGCAGCTCTGAAGTCGCCAAAGCCTCCAGAGCGCTCACAGAACGAGGTTTGCGTGCCATTCCATATTCATCCATGCTCCACCCGGCGAGCGGGGTCGGGAAGAAAGAAGAACGAAACTCATGCGCAACCCGGGTGTATTGCGTCTGAGCATCGAACTGGATACTAGGGAGTCCCTCCGTACGTGAGCCAGCCGCACCCCGCGGGGCTTACTTCAGCCCGATCTTGGACAAAAGTCCGTCGAAGTGATCGATGCCGTAGAACTCGATCTGGATGCGTCCCTTGGTTCCGTCGCGATCGGTCGCGATCTGAACCTTGGTGCCCAGATGCTGAGAGAGTTGTCGCTCAAGATCAGCCACGACGGCACGCCGTGCCGCGACGCTCTCGGTCATCGGCGCAACCTTCGCGCGCCCGGGGGCTGCGAAACGCCGTGCCGCACTCTCCAGCCTTCGGACCGACCACTGATCGCGTGCGGCCTCTCGCGCCAGCTCAATCCTCGCACCGCCACCCGCCATCGAAAGCAGCGCCTTGCCATGACCGGCGTTGAGCCCCCCCACCGCGATCAACTCGGCGATTTCTGGTTCCAGTTCGTTCAGCCGGACAAGGTTCGCAACACTCGCCCTCTCCAGCCCCACCCGCTCGGCAACCTGCTGCTGCGACAGGCCAAAACGCTCCACCATCTGCTGAAGCGCCCGAGCCCGATCCATCGCATTCAGGTCCTCTCTCTGGATGTTCTCGATCAGAGCCCACTGAGCCGCGTGCTCGTCGTCGAGCACCTGGACGATCGCCGGGATGGTCTCGAGCCCGGCGATAGTCGCGGCACGCCACCGCCGCTCGCCGGCGACCAACTCAAACGACGACGCGGCCAGCCGCCTGACAACGATGGGCTGCATCACTCCGGCCTGGCGAATCGAGTCGGCCAGCCCCCGCAACATCGCCTCGTCGAAGACCCGCCGCGGCTGAAAAGGACTCGGCGTGATCTGACGCACCGGAATATAAACAAATTGCGAACCAGATTGATCTTCGTCGCTGATGGCAATCGGCTCTGGCGCGCGTGCCGGCTCAATCGCAACCGGCGCCTGAAGGAGTGCAGAGAGACCTCGTCCAAGTCGCTTTGTGGTACCCTGATCCATGCGTGTTCATCCTTGAATCGTGCTTCAGATCATACCATGAATCATGGCACGTCGACGTCCCAAAAAGATTGAGTTTCTTGCCCGCGGCTGGATCGTGCGTCGCGGGCGCGTGCTTCTGTGCCGGGGTCAAGACACCGCATACTGGTATCTGCCCGGAGGTCACATCGACCCCGGCGAATCCGCTGCCGATGCCCTACGTCGAGAGCTCCTCGAAGAGGCACAACTCTCCGTCCGCCTCCGCCGCGTGCTCTGTGTCCACGAGCACCTCTTCACTCAAGGAAAGAAGCCGCGGCATGAGATCACCGTCGTCTACGAGGCATCGCCGTCCTCGGCCCTCGGTCAGGTTGAACCCGGGCTCGAGTTCCGATGGATCAACATCACCCAACTTGAGCGCGAGAACGTTCTGCCCAAGGATCTGATCCACACCTTGAGCAGTGGGGGTCTACACATCTAGACACCGACGAGCCTGGTGTTCCACGTGGAACATCAGGTGCCGGAGGTGGCATTGGACGGCGGGAGAACGACCACGTGTTCCACGTGGAACGACGCTGTCACGCTGGCTCCGGGTCGCAGCGGCGAGGCGGTCGAGAGCCTCAGATACTTGAGGGTCCCCTCGCCCTGGCGAAGTTCGCCCTGCTCCACCTCGCCCAAGTAGACCGAGTCCAGCACCTCTCCCGTTCCGCCGGGCTGAAGAACAATGGATTCCGGCCGGATCGAGAGGGTCGCCAGATCCCCCACCTTGAACTGAGCGCCGGGAGCGATCGTTCCGGTGACCCGGCCGATCGATGTCTCGAGAGTGGCAATGCTCGCCTGCAACTCGATGACGCGTCCGGGGAGGATATTGGTTTCCCCCAGGAACTCGGCCACGAACTGGCCGCGGGGACGCCGGTACAGATCTTCCGGCGGGCCCACCTGCTCAAGGCGGCCAGCACGAAGGATCGCAACCCGGTCCGCCATCGAGAGCGCTTCCTTTTGGTCGTGCGTGACGTAGACCGTCGTGATGCCGCTCTTCTTGCAGATCCTCCGGATCTCTGACCGCAGTTCCAGCCGCAGCTTGGCGTCGAGATTGGACAACGGCTCATCGAGAAGAAGCACATCGGGGCGGATCACAAGCGCCCGAGCCAGTGCAATACGCTGCTGCTGTCCACCGCTTAATTGGTTTGGTTTCCGTTTGGAATACTGGGACATCTGGACGGCTTCGAGGGCGTCGCTCACTCGCTTTGCGGCCTCTGCCGCCGGCGTCTTGCGCACGTCCAGACCGAACGCAACGTTTGCCTCGACCGTCATGTGCGGCCAGAGCGCGTAGCTCTGGAAGACCATGCCGGTGTTGCGCTGATTCGGCGGCAGGTGCGTCACGTCGCGCTCGCCGAAGCGGATCGTTCCCGCGGTCGGATCGATGAACCCGGCGATCATGCGTAGAAGTGTCGTTTTCCCGCAACCCGAGGGACCGAGCAGGAAGAACAGCTCGCCAGAGTCGATGTCGATCGACACATCATCGACGGCACGCGTCAAGCCCGACGCGCCGATCGCGGGAAAAGCTTTGGTGACAGAGCGGATCGAGATCGGGGTCGACATGGGTGTCGAGAATAGCAGTGGGGGAGTCCGCGCGTCGGGCGTCGTCCCGCCGTGCTGTCGGAGCGTGTAGACTTTCGGCTCCCGCCTGCCGACCGCGGCACGCGCTTTCGCCTTGAGGAGTTCTTATGGCAGGTCGTACCAGCACCAGCATCGGCGTCGGAGTCGCACTCACCACCCTGGGCCTCACATCGCTCGGCCTGTTCATTTCGACGGCAGTGCTCTACGGCAAGTGGAACGAGTCCCTCCGCGAACTCAACGACGCGAAGGTCGGCATCCAGGACTTCATCAAGGGCGACGAGCGCGCCCGCGATGATGTGCGCCAGCTCGTCGAGAGCGCCCGCAGGTCTCAGGGACAGTCGCTGGTGAGCTACCTCGTCAAGAGCCAGCAGGATCTGGCCACCGCAGTCACCGGCAACAGCCGCGATTCGGTCGATCGGCTCCTTGAGCAGGTGCGGTCCGAGAGTGCCAAGGCCGGCAACCAGCCGCTGCTCCGCGTGGCGCAGGACCGCGGGACCGAGATCGCGACGCTCACCCAGCGCCTCGAGCAGGCCGAGACCGCGCGTCAGGCGGCTCAGGCCGACCTGCGGAGCGAGCAGGATCGCGTCGCCGGCATCATCCAGCGCCACAACGAGACCGTCGCCGCCCTCACGACGGAAGTGGGGCAGTACAAGGACGAGCTCGCTCAGTACCGAACCGGCATCGACGGCGTGAAGGCGCAGATGCAGAAGCAGTTTGAGTCACAGCTCGCCGCCGCACGCACCCGCGAGACCGAGCTGGGCACCCGCCTGAGCGACATTCAGCAGAAGAATCTGATTCTCGAAGACCAGATTTCCCGCCTCCGCGGCGAGCGCAGCAAGTCGGTCGCCTCCGGCACCGGCGAACAGGCGCTGGTCGACGGGCGCGTCATCGGCGTTGAGTCCGCTCTCGGTCAGGTCTTCCTCAACATTGGCCGTCGCCAGAAGGTGGTCGTCGGCATGACCTTCGCCATCTACGCCGACGCCAGCGCGATCAAGCCCGACGCCGAGGGCGAGTACAAGCCCGGCAAGGCGCTCGTCGAAGTCACCAGCGTCGGCGACGAGACCTCGACCGCTCGGATTGTGCGTGAATCCAAGGGCAACCCGATCATCAACGGCGACGTCATCGCCAACGCCGTGTTCGACCCCAACAAGGTCTACAAGTTCGTGGTGTTCGGCAACTTTGATCCCCGCGGGACGGGCCAGCCGTCGCCGGGCGGACGCACCGATATCGCCGCCATGATCACCGCTTGGGGCGGCGAAGTGGTGGAGGAGATCGAGGGCGATGTCGACTTCCTGGTGCTCGGCTCGCGCCCGGTGCTCCCGCCGCGGCCGGGTGTTGATCAGCCGATCGAGGTGGTGCAGGAGTACGTCCGCCTCGAGCGTTCGGTGAACCGCTACAACGAGCTGCTTCGCAGCGCCACCGCGATGGGCCTGCCGGTGCTCAACGAGAACCGCTTCTACACCCTCACCGGCCAGGTTCCCGCAAGCCGCAAGCAGTAACGACCCCCTCAACCGCTTTCGCGAGCCGTCGTCAGGCGGCTCGCGTTGCTTTTTGGCCGTCGCACATCGGAGCCAAACCCGCGCCCACGCCGCAACCTCGGCGGGGGCGGCCGGTGCGATGAGCAGACACGGAGTCTTCCCATGCCCCCCGACGCGAACGATCGCACGTACCGGCACGCCCGCGAAGCCGATGTTGCCGCGATGACGCGGGTCATGACCCTCTCGTTCGCAGGGTCTGCCGATCTCACCGAGCGGTGGCTGCACGAGCATGACATCGCCACCGTTCGCCTCCTCGAGCACGCCGGCTCGATCCTGGGCTGTGCGCGCCGGGTTCCGATGGGCCTCTTTGTCGGCGGGCGACGCGTGGCAATGGAGGGCGTCTGCGGCGTGTGCGTCGCGCCGGAGGCGCGCGGAAAGGGCGTCGCCCGCGACATCATGACCCGCTTCGTCCGCGAGTTGCACGACGACGGCGTCCCGATCGCGACGCTCTATCCCTCGACGCAGGCTCTTTACAGGCAGATCGGCTTCGAGCAGGCGGGTAGTCGATTTCTCGCCTCGGTCCCCTTGGCTCGACTGCCTCAGGGCTCCAAGAGCCGCAGCGTCGTGCCGCTGACCGAAGCGGACCTGCCGCGCCTTGAGCCCATCGCCCGCGACTTTGCGCGGCGTTTCGGCGGCATCGAACGCGGGCGATATCTCTGGAAGCGAGTCTTTCGCCTGCGCGACAAGGTCTACAACGGATTTGGCGTGCTCGACGCCTCGGGCGCTCTTGGCGGGTATCTCTTCCTGCATCTCGAGAAGCACGAGGCATCGGGGCGCCTCGACGTGCTGCTCAGCGATCTGGCTTTCTCGTCCGTCGAGCACGCGCGCTCGCTTCTTGCCTTCCTCGCCGACTACGAGCCGATGGGGCGCAACGTCGTCTTTGCCGCCGGCCCGTGCCATCCGGTTCTCTCGTTGCTCGATCAGCAGCGATACGAGACGTCGCTGAATTACTGCTGGATGCTGCGGATCGTGCGGCTCAAGGAAGCTCTCGAGAGCCGCGGCTATCCCTCGTGCGTGCGGGGCGATCTGTTGCTCGACGCGCGTGATGATGTCTTGCCAGCGAACGAGCGGTTGTGGAGACTGCGGATCGAGGGGGGAACTGGACGGGTCGAGGAAGCCGGCAAGAACGAAGCGGTGGGGGGGTTGGAGATCCCGCGGCTGCGACTGGATGTCCGCGGCCTTGCCGCGATCTACACGGGCTTCTGGACCCCGCGACAGGCCGCACTTGCGGGCTGGTGCGAAGGGGACGAGGCCGCGTTCGACCTGGCTGGTACGGCGTTCGCGCAGGGTGCGCCGTGGATGATCGATCAATTCTGAAGGGACGTTTCGCCCGCTACCGTTCGGCGTGGCCGCCAAACTCTCGAACATGCCCGAATGGGCGCAAGGGATCGTGACGGGCGCGCTGCGCGGTGCGATCTCACTGCCGCTGGTGGTTGGGCTTCGCACGGCACGCGAACTGGCGGGCGGGGCTGGGCGTCTGTTTGCGCAGATGCCGTTCAACAAGCGCCACGTCCGACGCGCGATGGACAATCTGGCCATCGCGTATCCGCAGTGGGATCAGGACCGTCGTCACGCCTACGCCATCGCGAGCTATCAGCACCTCTGTCAGTTGGGCGTCGAACTTGCGTATACGCCGCGGCTGATCAACCACGACGGCTGGTCGGCCCATGTCGGGCTGGGCAATGTCTCGCCCGCGCTCACGGCGCTCTTGCGCGGCGGGCCGTGCGTGCTTGTCACCGGTCACTGCGGGAACTGGGAGCTGGTCGGCTACACCGTCTCGATGCTCGGCTTCCCGATGCAGGCGGTGTATCGCCCGCTGGACCTCAAGCCCCTCGACGCGTGGGTGCGCGAGAGCCGCGAACGACGGGGGCTCACACTCGTCAGCAAGTTCGGCGCGGTCAAGGCCCTGCCCGAGGGCATGCAACGCGGCGTGCCGGCGGGGCTTGTCGCCGATCAGAACGGCGGGGACTACGGCGTGTTTGTGCCGTTCTTCGGCAGACTCACCAGCACCTACAAGTCGATCGGTCTGCTCGCGATGCAGTTCAACGCGACGGTGATCTGTGGCCTGGCCCGGCGGCTGGAGCCTACCGAGCCCGCGCCGCGGTCGAGCCTGCTGAGTCTTCAGCAAGGCGGCCTGCGCTACTCGATCGAAGTGGTTGATCTCTTCGGCCCCGAGGCGTGGGAATCGCAGCCCGACCGACTGTTCTATATCACCGCGCGATACCGACGCTCCATCGAGTCGATGGTGCGTCGCGTGCCCGATCAGTATCTGTGGATGCACCGCATCTGGCGCAGCCGCCCGCTGCACGAACGCAAGGACCGTGAGTTTCCGGGCCTCTTGCGATCGAAGCTGGAAGCTCTCCCTTGGATGACGCAGGGCGAACTCGACGCGCTGATCGCGCGGAGCGACGACGATCGCGCGTTGATCCGCGCCAAAGCGGATCACGGCTTCCGCGTCTAGTGCGATCGCCGTGAACTTCTGGCGCGCGTGGCGATGCCCGGCGAGATGCACGGCGAGATGCGTTGCTTCGAACGATGCGTGCGATGCTGCGGAATGCTCGTCGTTCGAGAAGCGAAAGCCGCCCGCGAGCCTCTCGGCTCCAGCGGGCGGCTTCATCGGGCCGCGAGGCGGTGCGGGGTCGCGCTCGTGGCCCTGGCGCGGGACATGTCAGGCCGGACGCGACGGCGAAACATCGTGCCGTCGTGCCCAAGCCTGGAATGTGCCGCATTCGTTCTCACGAAGTCGCGGCACGCCTTGTCGTCCTCCCGACTCGGCCAGAACTCTTCGGTGCGGTCCGTCGGTGGCACGCACGACGGACCGACCGAAGAAACAACTCCAACCCCACCCACTCACCCACCCGACCCTCTCTACTCCACCAGCGGGATCGACGCCTCACCCATCGCCATGCGAGCGGACCATGTGATCGGTCCATGCAATCGGACCGGGCGAGCAGCCCGGGCGGGTGGACGAACCATCGCCCGACCACAGCGCGAGACCGCCGTCGCGGAGGCTTCAAGCACACTCCGCGTCACACTTCTTTTCACCTTCGGGAACAGACCTTTTCAACCCTTCCTGTGCACGCCGCGGCGGAACGTCCGGGCCTGCGATGTAGATTCGGTCGAGTGTGTTGCGGTGAGCGAATTCACCGGAGACACACACCGATTCGCGTCAATCGCGCGGTGGTTCCGGCGTGACGCACGCTCGCGTGCGAATCCGGCGGATTCGTGGACGCGATGAAAGCGTTCTCAGTTGCGAAAAAGGTCTTGACAGTGGCGCAGACTCTGATCCGCGCCTCATCGCTTTGCGCGCGCGGGAACGCCGACAACGCACGCGCCCGACGCAACATCGGCAAGCACCGCCGCGCCCGCGCCAACCACGCACCGATCGCCGACGCGCACGCGCGGCAGCACGCACGCGTGGAGCCCGATGAGCGTGTCGGCGCCGACCGAGGACGATCCGGCCAGCACCGATCCGGGCGCGACGTGCGTGTTCTCGCCCACGCGCACGTCGTGCTCGACGATCGCGCCGGTGTTGATAATCGCGTGCGCAGCGACCGAAGCAAACGAGTGAACCACGGCACGCGGACAGACCGCCACGCCGACGCCAAGATCCGCCGAGGGCGCCACGACCGCCGACGGGTGCACCAGCGCCGGTGCGGCGTGGGCCGGATCGAGCAGCGCGATCAACTCACGACGCACCGCGATCGAGCCGACGCAGACGACATACCGAGCACCCGAGGAGGCCGCCTTTCTCATCGCGTCGACAGAGCGCAAGCCGCCCAGCAGCGGAAGGCGCAGGCGTGCGGCCGCGGGACATTGGTGATTATCATCGAGCACGCCGGCGACGGGCTGACCCAGCGCGTGGGCGATTTCAGCCACGACCACGGCGTGCCCGCCGCCGCCGACCAGGACGATCGCGGATCGCGGACCTTGGCGCTTGGCGGGTGCGGACGTATCTTCGGGGTGCATCACCGGGCATGATCGGCTCGAAACGCCGATGGTGTTGAACGCTGCGGGAGTGATCATGAACGTCAGGCGGATCGGTGTCGTCAAGTATCTCAACACGATCCCCCTGATCGACGGGTTGTCGAAGGTCCAGGGCCTGACGCTGCTGCCGGCGGTGCCCTCTCGCTTGTGCGAGGAACTGGGCGAGGGTCGGGTGGAGGTGGCGCTGGTGAGCATCGTCGATGCCGCTCGACGGGGGTTTGATCTCCTCGACTGCGGGATGATCGGGTGTGACGGACCGACACTGACGGTGCGGCTTTTTTCCGGCGACGCGCCCGGTGAGATCGACGTTGTGCACGCCGACACCGACAGCCACACCTCCGTCGCCCTGGCGCAGGTCATCCTCTCTCGACGCTACGGACGACGCGTCGAGGTGCGTGCGTTCGACGCGCGCGAATTGCACGCCAGCGGCGGACATCCGCGCACGCTGCTCATGATCGGCGACAAGGTGGTCACCGACTCTCCAGCGGCGGTGCGCTATCCGCACCAGCTCGACCTGGGGGAAGAGTGGCACGCAATGACCGGGCTTCCGTTTGTGTATGCGATGTGGATGTGCCGCCGTGATCTCACTGATGCGCAGCGCGAGGATGTTGCGGTGGTGCGGGCGCTGCTTGATCGGCAGCTGCGTCACAATCTGACGCGTCTGGATCGCCTGATCGCCGAGCGCGCCCCTGAGTTCCGCTGGCCGCCGGACCTGGCTCGCCACTACCTCGGCGATCTGCTGCGTTTCCGTGTGGGAGAGCGTGAGTTGACGAGCGTGCGCCGGTTCTACGACGAGTGCGTGGAACTCGGCCTGATGGATCGTGCCGCGGCTGATCGCGTCGGCGTCTTTGGCTCGTCCTCATGACGATGGGAGCAACCCGTGGCGGCGCGTCCCCGACTGCGACTGGCCCTCCTGACCGATCTGGCGCGCCAGCTGCGCTTTGCGCCCCGTGCCGCGGTGCTGCGCGATCTGCGGCGAACGCTCGAGACGATCCAACTGCTCGACGAGGATGTCCGCTATCCGCGCGAGTGGATTCTTTTTCGCCTCACGGGATATCGCCCCAACGACAACCGATCGCGCCGCGAAGGACCTGAGCCGCCCGCGACGCCGATGGAGGATGACCCGATTGATGGAGCGGCGCTGCGTGCCGATCTGGGCCGCTTTCTGCAGGTGCTGGCCGCACAGGCCCGCCTCACGCTTGATGATGTGCGTTCCTTCGGCGAGGGCTTCAACGCGGACGCCTTGTCGAAGCGCTGGAATGTCAGCCGCAAGACGCTGGAGCGTTGGCGATCGCTCACGCAGGGGCGACCGCTGCTGGCGTTGCGGTTTGTCGGCGGTGACGGTCGCGGCCAGCTTTACTTTCCGAAGGCGTGGGTGGAGTCCTTCGAGCGGGAGCAGGTGGATCGCATCGCTCGGGCCAAGCGTTTCTCGCGCGTCGGTCCGGATCAGGTCGAGAGGATTCGCGCCCGCGCCCGCCGCCTTGCCGCGGCCCTGCCCACGCGCCGGCGCGTCACGACCGCCGTGGCGACACACCTGGCCCGTCGCACCGGCCGCAGCGTTGGCGCGATCCGACGCGCGATCGTGTCCGACGTCCGGGGCGAGGCCGCCCGCGGGCGACTGGGCGACGCGGACCGCGCTCTGATGCTCGACGCCTTCGAGCGCGGCGAGCCCGTGGGCGAACTGTCGCGGCGATGGGGCGTCTCGCGACCTTCGTGCGTCCGCTCGCTTGTGGTCGCGCGGATGGTGCGGCTGCAGGCCTGGTCGCTCGCGCCGCGCTGCGATGGATCGGCAATCCTCGATTTCGCCGAGATCGAGCGGCTCACGCGTGATCTACTGCGACCGACACCCTCGACCGATTCCGGGCTCGATGCGCTGCGCGTTCGCGAGCGACCGGACGCCGACGAGGAACGAGTGCTGCTCGTGGCGCAGCGGGCGTGTGTGCGGCTGGCGCACGACCGGTGTGCGTCGGGGCCGCCCAACGCGCGGACATTGGACGAAGCCGAGACGGCACTTCGCTGGTCGTGGCTGCTGCGACGGCGACTGGTGCGTGCGATGCGGGCGATCGTTGTCGAGTCGCTGGAGGCTCTGGCCGACGCTCGAGCGGAAGAACTCAGCGACGCGTGTCTGCGCGAGGGGCTGGATGTCGGCCATGAGGCTCTGGGACGCGTGCTGGACGAGTTTCGGCCGACGCAATCGCCTGATGGCGCTGTCAGACGCGCGCCGGGGCGTTTGGGTGGGCGGCTGGCGGGCGCTGTCTCGCTGGTGGTGGGGCGAGCGTTGTCGGAGTGGGCGGCTGGGGGCGCGCGACTGGAGCGTCGGCGAGGGCCGCGGGCGGTGGGTGTGATCGATGTGGACGGGCTGGAGCGTCGTGCATGTCCGTGGCAGGAACTCTCGCCGCCTTGGGCTGAGCGGCTGGCGCACCTGGCGACCAGAGACGAATGGCATGGATCGGCCGAAGGCCAGGAGCTTCGTGCGGCACGTCTGCTTGGCGCTCGGCTGGGGATCCGCACCGGGCGTCCGCGGACGATCGAAGAGATCGCACACCTTGATGGGTGCAGCCGCATCGTGGCGGCACGCGGAGTTCAGGAAGCGTTGCGGGCCGGCGCGGGACTTTCGCGGGCTGAACACGCGTCCACAACGGGCAGCGGCTCGCGGGGCGGCGGGCCGGGCGCTGAACGCCGACAAGGCAACGACGGCCGATAGCGCAACGACGACCGGCAGCGCACCCTGGAGCGGGATCACGGGCACACCGCTCGCGGTCGCGAATCCGCCGCGGGTGTTCTCATTCGTGACCACGCCCTCGCCGAACACCATCAACCCGGGGAGCGAGTCGCAGCTGCCATACACGGTCCTGAGCTCGAGCGATTTCCAGGCGGGCATCGCGGTCGTTGACTTCTCGATCAGCGGCTTCACCAACATCCCTCAGACCGGCTTCCAGTTCCGCTTCCGGATCGGCAACACATACAGCTCGCCGGTGAACTTCTTCTTCAATGAGGCCGGCGTCCACCACTCCTTCTCCGGCAAGGTGCTCATCCCGGTCTCCGCCGGCTCGCAGGCCTGCGGCCTGTGGGTCACCCGCACCTTTGGCTCGGGTAGTTTCCAGGTTGATACCGGCGATAGCGTGACGTACACGATTCTGAACTTCCGGCAGTAGGCTCACGCGGTCCGAGAACGATCGACGGCGAACACGATCTGGGGCTTTGGTACGCGGGATTCTCTTGACGACGCTGTAGAATCGGTGGTGCATCCCGATTCGGTTGCGTCTGGAGCGATCATGCGCCTCACTCAGTCATTTCTGCTCGGAGCGGGGTTCGCACTCGCGTTCATGCTGCCCTGGGCTCATGCTCAGAACGTCTTCAGCAACAACTCGCCGATCACGATCCCCCCGAGCGGCAACGCGATCCCCTACCCCAGCACCATCGGCGTGAGCGGGCTCACGCCGCCGGGCAACATCACCAACGTGGTGGTGACGCTGCAGGGACTCACCCATCCGCGGGTCTCGGATCTTGACATCGTGCTTGTCGGGCCCGGCGGGCAGCACTGCATACTCCGCTCCGACGCCGGCGGCGATGTCGCCACGAGCGCGACCACGGTGACCTTCTCCCGCACGGGACGCGTGCTGACGAACATCGACGCCATACCCAGCGGCACGTTCGCGCCGGTCAACTTCGGTGGCACGCTCGAGGACTTCCCCGGGCCCGGGCCCGGCCTCGTCAGCAACACCAATCTTGGCGTGTACGACGGCACCTCCGCGGTGGGCACGTGGTCGCTCTTCATCATCGACGACGCGTCGGGGCCGGGCAGCACGACCGGCACACTCAGCGGCTGGACGATCCGCTTCAATGATCCGATCGCGGACGTTGCCCAGTCGGCGACCGAGTTCTCCTACCAGGGGATCCTCCGCAAGGACGGTGCGCCCTTCTCCGGAATCGCCGATCTGCGCTTCACGCTCTGGAGCGACGCGAGCAGCACCGACCCCGGCGCACAGTTCGGATTCGCGATCGATCGCCCGGGCGTTCCGGTCGCGGGCGGCGTGTTCACCACGATGCTCGACTTCGGCTCGGGCGCGTTCTCTGAGAAACGACGCTTCCTGCAGGTGGAATCGCGGATCGCGCCCGAGAGCGGGTTCACGCCGATCCTGCCGAGGACTCCGATCACGGGCGTGCCGTTCGCCGGGACCGTGCCGCTCGCCAAGGCGGCGACACGGCTCGACGCGCCCGACGGGTCACCGACCAATGTGGTCGAAGTGGACAACTCCGGCTTTGCGAAAGTCAATTCGTCTCTGATTATCTCGGGGAGCGTCAATCTCGCCGGTGCCATCACACTTGTCCCGACCAGCCGCAGCCGGATCTTCCCGGCGTGCGCCTGGCAGCCGGTGGTGAGCACCGCGGCGTACACGACATCGAACGGCGACTGGATCACGGGTTCCACCCCTGGCAGCCCGCTCACGCTCTTCATGCCGCTGGATCTGCCCGACGGCGCGATCATCCGGGAGATCACGCTGTTCTTCGAAGACTCCGCGACGTCCACGAACGTGACACTCTCGCTGCGCAAGGTGCAGAACAATGGTTCGGCGCAGGTCATCGGCGGATCGGCACAGAACACGGGCACGCCGGGGAACACGTCGATCTCGATCACCGGACTGAACGAGGTCGTCGATTCGAACCTGCTTGCGCACACGCTCAGCGCCAGCTTCGTCGTTCCAACGACGCTGAGCCAGGTCCGGATCGGCAACGTGCGGGTCAAGTACGACATCACGTCGCCGCTGCCGTGAGTCTGTCGACCTTCGCTCGGCTGAATCACCGAGCCGGGCCGCGTGCGCTCGATCGCACGCGGATTCGCCCTTGAACCTAGGCTTTCCCCCTAGGAGATCGCCCATGCGAGTCATCGTGACCGGCCAGATCGGGATGGACAAGAAGCCCTACCTCGACGCCGTCGCCAAGTTTGCGGGTCAGCAGGGCGAGTCGCTCCAGGTCTTCCACGTCGGCGACATGATGTACAAGGAAGCGCCGGACGTGAAGGCGGGCAAGATTCTCGACCTGCCGCTGTCGCGCCTCAACTCGCTCCGCCGCGCCGCCTTCAAGGACATCATCGCCGAGTCGCGCGATCAGAAGAACGTCATCGTGAACACCCACGCCACCTTCCGCTGGCGCCACGGCTTGTTCAGCGCGTTCGACTTTGACCAGATCGCCAAGTTCCAGCCCGACCTGTTCATCTGCCTCGTCGACAACATCGAGGTCGTGCACGATCGTCTGCACAAGGAGCACGAGATCGACGCCACGCTCAAGGACTGCATGGTCTGGCGTGAGGAAGAGATCCTCGCCACCGAGCTGATGTCGAAGGCGATCCCGGGCTCGCAGTTCGCCATCATGGCCCGCGGTCGTCACGCGAGCACGACCCGCACCATGTTCCGCCTCACGTGCCGTCCGCAGATGAAGAAGGTGTATCCGTCCTTCCCGATGAGCCACGTGGTGGACATGCCCGAAGTGCTGGCAGAGATCGACGCGTTCCGTGCCGCCCTGGCCGAGCACTTCATCACGTTTGATCCGGGCGACGTGGACGAGAAGCTGCTGCTCGAGCGATCCATCGCCGCCGCACGCGAGGGCAAGGAATTCCTGGACGTCACGCCGCACTCCTACGGCGGATCCAAGAACGCCGAGGGCACGCCCCTGCGGGTGCGCATCCGCGAGGTGCTCGACATCGCCGGCGACATCGACGGCCAGATCTACATGCGCGACTTCAAGCTCATCGATCAGTCCGAGATGATCGTCAGCCTGATCCCCGAGATCCCAACCGCGACGGGCAAGGAGTTCCCCGGCCTCTCCAGCGGCGTGGAGCGCGAGTTGCACCACGCTTTCGAGCACACGAAGGAAGTCTTCGTGGTGTGGAAGCCCAAGAAGGCGCCCAGCCCGTTCATCACCGAAACCGCGACCAAGATCTTCACCAGCGTGCCCGAGGCGCTCAAGTACTTCGAGCAGAACGGGTACTTCGGCGAGAAAAACCTGTTTGGAAACTGATCCTCCGCGGCACGCAAAGCTTTTCCGTGCTCAGTTCATTCGTTTCTGAAGGAGCATCACGTGGCTTCATCCGCAGGCGCTGTTGTGTTGGCGTGTGCCCTTGCCCTGCCTGCTGCGGGCCAGTCGTTCAGCGACAGCGAGTTCGCCAGCGCCGACTGGACGATCTCGAAGATCGTGGACACCACGCCGGGAACGGCCGCGGCGTGTTCGGCGACGCAGAACTCGGTGGGCAATCCCGGGAACTGCCGCTCGATCTCGCACGCGTGGCAGATCACAGGTCCGGGTGTTTCGATCGGCTTTGCGCATCTGCGCCAGGGCGTCTCGATCTCGCCGTCCGCTCTGCCCGGCATTGTCGCGATTGAGTGGTCGCTCCAGGCTTCGTGCGACTCGGCGCCGTATGTCGGCGCCGTGGCCTTTGGTCCGGTGCTGCGCCAGAACGGCAAGTGGTTCACGTCCTCCGGAGGAGCGGCGATCGTCGGCCGCGGCTGGACAAACCTCGGCGGAGTCGCGCTCGCCGGCGACTGGATCGAGGCCGGTGGCGGGAGCGGCAAGCCCGACTTCTCGCCCGCCGGCGGGCCCATCGAGATCGGCTTCTACTCCGCGAACGGCGGCAGCGGCACCACGCTCAGCCTGAGCGCCCTCGCCCGCGTCGACAACTTTTCCATCAGACTCCGACGCACCTGCCCAGCCGATCTCAACCTCGACGGCGTCGTCGACAACGCCGATTTCGTGAGCTTCGCCGCGGCCTACATCACCTTTGATTGCGCCGACCCCGCGATGCCGCCGACCTGCCCGGCCGACCTCAACACCGACCTCTTTGTCGACGGAGGCGACTTTGTCCTCTTTGTCGAGGCGTACAACGAGTTTGTCTGTCCGTAGCTTCTCCGCGAACATCCGCGAGCAAGATCTTCACCAGCGTGCCCGAGGCGCTCAAGCACTTCGAGCAGAAAGGGTGCTTTGGGGAGAAGCGTCTGTTTGGGAATTGACTGGAGCCATTGTCGGGTGATGTAGACTTTGCATCGCTCTGATGGCCCGGGAGGGGTTCAGGAGAGTCCGTCGTGCATAAGCCGATTTCGTTTTTGGCCGCCCTGTGCGTTGCCACGCCGCTGGCAACCGCTGGCACGGTTGTGTTGTCCAATGACTTCGACACCGCCATTCCGGCGCAGATCGCGGCGGGGGTTGCATCGCTCACGCCGGTGCAGGGGTACGCCGGCCTCGGCTCCGGCGGCTACCAGTTCGGCGGCTCGTTCCTGCGCAGCCCGACGGGCAACACACTCACGATCACACTCACCGGCCTCCCGCCGCACACCACGTTGAGCATCGACTTTCTCTTCGCGGCCATCGACTCGCTCGACGGCACGGGAACCTTCCCGGAAGGAGACTTTCTCAACGTGAAGCTCGACGGCGTCTCGATCTTCCGCGAGTCGTTCGCGAACGCGACCCCGAGCCAGGATCAAACCTACGTCGCGCCGCCGGGCGGGCTGCTCGCCCGCCGGGTGGACCTGGGCTTCACCGGCCCGGGCAGCTTCTACACCGACAGCGCGTATGACATGAGCGTCGAGCCGCGCTTCCACAACATCCCACACTCCTCGAGCACGGCGACGATCTCGTTCGTCATGGAGGGCCCCGGCATCCAGGACCTCAACGACGAATCATGGGCGATGGACAATCTGCGGATCACCGTGAACAGCACGGCGTGCCCCGGCGATCTCAACCTCGACGGCGTCGTCGACAACGCCGATTTCGTGATCTTCGCCGCGGCCTACATCACCTTTGACTGCAGCGACCCGCTCATGCCTTCGGATTGCCCGGCCGATCTCAACGCCGATCTCTTTGTCGATGGCGGCGACTTTGTCCTCTTTGTCGAGGCGTACAACGAGTTTGTCTGTCCGTAGCCCGGAGCGGCCACGCCCGGGGCTCGCAACTCAGGCCGCCCCGCGCTCGGCGACGGGCTCTGCCGATGCTCCGACGCTCTGCGGCCTCGGCGCGGGCGAGCCCGGGGGGAACGCGGCCTGCAGCACGCGTGCGTACTTCTCTCCCGCCGCTTCGAGCGTGAACTCGCGCTCGAACAGGGCGCGGGCGTTGCGGCCTCGGCGCTGCGTCAGGTCGCGGTCGGCGATCATCGTGCGGATGCCCGCGGCGACACCCTTGGCGTCGCCGACCTTGAACCACATCCCTACATCGTGCTCGTCGACCAACTGCTTCAGCTCGCTGCGCTCTTCGCTGATGGCGATGATCGGGCGGCCGACAGCGAGCGACGAGTAGAGCTTGCTGGGGAAGCTGATGCCCTCGACGCCTTTGGCGATCGTGACGAACGAGGCGTCGCACGCCGTCAGCGAGTCGGGAAGCTTCTCAAAGGGCTGGTAGGGAAGCAGCAGCGTGTTCTTCAGGCCGCGCTTCTCGATCTGTTCGCGGATCCAGTCGCGTCGTCCGCCGGCGCCGACGAGGACGAGACGGAAGTTCTCATCCCGCAGCATCTCGGCAGCGCCGAGGAGCGTTTCGAAGTCGTAGTACAGGCCCAGATTGCCGGAGTAAAGGACGGTGAAGGGCTCGACCAAGCCGTGCTGCTTGGCGAACTGGCTCTCGCCCTTGGGCTTGGGGCGCAGTTCATTGGCGTCGGCCCAGTTGTAGATGACGTGGACGCGCGCGGGGTCGAGCCCGTAGTTCTCGACCACCAGACGCTTGGCGCTCTCGCAGAGCACGATGGTGTGCTCCGCGCGTCGGTAGATCAGGCGGTTGGCGGCGTGCCACAGACGCTCGATGATCCCGCCCTTCTTGATCGTGCCGACCCACACGGCCATCTCCGGGTAGGCGTCGTGCAGGAGCTTCACGTAGCGGTGACGACGCACCACGCTGACGAGCGCGCCGATGATGCCCAGGAACGGCGGGTTGGTCGTGTAAAGGTGCACCGTGTCGCGCCGGCTCAGAAAGAGCATGCGCAGCGTGGCGGGCACCATGAACGTCAGAAAGTTGAGCAGGCGGCCGGGGAGTCGATCCTTGCTGAATCGCGTCGTGATCAGGCGGCGCACGTAGACCCCGTCACGCCACTCGCGCAGCGAGACGGGCTGCCAGGTCTCGCGCGGGCCGTAGCACGGGCGGCAGGTATCCACGCACACAAAGAACCCTCGCTTCACCAGGTCGGTCGCCAGCTCGTGGAGCAAGTGGCCCGTCGAGGCGACGTCCGGAACGTAGAACTGGTTCAGGATCAGGATGCGGGGCTTGTTCTTCTCGCGATGGGGCATGATCGGGTTCGGAGTGGTCAAACGTGCGAAGGGATATCGGCGGCCCACGCGATCGCGACGGTCCGCGGCTCCATGCCGCGTCCGTTCGACCCCTCAACGATCTTGTATCGTAAGGATCGTCGCTCCACTTGATCCGAGAACGTCATCCAAGCCCTGGGACACCCCCTCCGACGCCCACGACAGACCCCTCCGACGCGTCACGCCCCCGCCCGACCATGCCCAAGCCCCTCGACGAGATTCGGGATGTGTACGACGGACCGCGGCCGCCGGTCAGCGTGGTGATTCTGACCAAAGACGAGCGGATCAACATCGCCGCCGCCCTGGACAGTTGCCGCTGGTCCGACGATGTGCACGTGCTGGATTCGGGCTCGACGGACGGCACGACGGAGATCGCGCGGTCCCGCGGCGTGCCGGTCTGGACGAACGCCTTCGAGAGCTTCGGTCGGCAGCGCAACTGGGCGATCGACCACATCCCTCTCCGTCACGACTGGGTCTTTCACCTCGACGCCGACGAACGCTTCACGCCCGGGCTGGTCGCGGAGATCGCCGAAGAGATCGCCCGCAACCCCGCGCACGCGGGCTACTACGTCGCGAACCAGATGGTCCTCCACGGCTCGTGGCTCCGGCGCAGCGCCGGCTACCCCGCGTATCAGGTGCGCCTGTTCCACAAAGGCCGCCTGCGCTTCTCCGATCACGGGCACGGCCAGCGCGAGCAGACGACGGGAACCCTCGGCACGCTCCGCACGCCCTATGTGCACCACAACTTCTCCAAGGGTTTGGACGACTGGATCAAGCGTCACGAGCGCTACAGCGATCTCGAGGCCGCCCAGATCCTCGCCGACCGCGCGTCGGGCGCGACGGGCGGCACGGGCTCGATCTTGTCGGGTCTGCGCAGCGCCGATGGCGTGGTCCGTCGCCGCGCACTGAAGAACCTCGCGTCGCGCCTGCCGGCGCGTGCGCTGGTGCGGTGGCTGCACACGGTGTTCGTCAAGGGCGCGATTCTGGACGGGCGGGCGGGATGGACGTACGCCTCGCTTTTGTACCGCTATGAGTCGATGATCGCGGCCAAGGTCCGCGCCGGCCGCAGGATGGGCCCCGACGCGCGGGCGTGAATCGTCTCAACCCTTGTGCACTTCGAAGAGATAGACGAAATAGCAGTTGTCGACCTCGCGCTTGGAGCGCCAGGGCACGTGCATCGAGTGCCCGCCGATGAGGGCCTGCGGCACGGGGATCCAGAGCCCGGTCTGGAAGTGCTCCAGCACGTGCAGCCCCGCGCGTGCCGCCGCCTCGCGGAACGCGGCCTCGGTGAAGAGGTGCACAAAGTGCGGGTTGGGACCCTTCACGCGTGCTTTGGTGCAGTGACCGTTGGCGACGGTGACGAGGACCTTGGCCCCCGGGCGACAGACGCGCACGACCTCGCGCAGGCCCTTCTCAAAGTCCGGCACGTGCATGAACATCTCGACGCACGCGACCATCGTGACGCTGTTGTCGGCGAGCGGAATGTCCTCGATGGAGGCCATCGCGAGGTTGACGCGCGGGTCGTGGGCCAGCACGCGCCGAACCTGAAATTCGCTGATCGCGAACTCGATCGCGTTGTACGCGACGCCCGCGGGCAGGAAACGCCGGAGCGACATGTCCCCCGGGCCGCACTCGAGAAACACCGTCGATTGATCGGCGTATCGCCGGATCCAGCGTCCGAGGGGGCGCTGGAGAAACTGATGGCCGAAGACATTTTCGCTCACGCGTCGGATCGGCCAGAGGACGGTCTTGACGAGGTTCTTCGCGCGCCCACCGGGGCGCACGCCGGCGACGGCGGAGTCCCAGCCCGCTCGCTCGTCGGTGCTCACGCGCAGATTCTCGGCGACGGGAATCTCGACGCCGGCGACGCGCATGGTGCGCGTCGTGCGCCAGGTCAGTCGGTTGGCGAAGGGCGTCTGGTCGGACATCCAGAGTCTCTAGACGCGCGAGGCGTTGGGGTCAAAGGCCTGGGCGGGAAGATCACGGTTGTACGAATCCTCGATCGATTCCGAAGCGCCCTCGAGACCTTGCGGGCCCCACTCGGGGACCGACTCGCCCTGGAGGTCGGCGAGGTATTCGCGTCGCTGCGCCAGGGCCTGCTCGTCGCGCCAGATCTTGGCGAGGAGGAACCAGAAGTAGAAGGGTGTGGGCTGGCCGATGACGCTGCCCTGCTTGAGCGCGACCATGAAGGCGAAGATGCACAGACCGGCCATCGCCGCCACGGTGCCGCGGAGCACTTCGTCGTTGCCGAAGGTGCGGATCATGTCGCGGGCGGCGCGGTAGGTGAAGAGCATGGCGACGACCAGGAGGGAGATCCCGATCATGCCGTAGTCAAGGAGCAGTTCCGCGACGAGGTTGTGCGGATAGTCGAAGGGCGTGTTGTTGACGAATGGGAAGGAGTTGGTGCCCATCCCCTGGATCCAGATGCCGGGGTTGGAGAAGTAGGTTTCGGCCACCTTGAGGACGCGGTAGCTGCGGTCCTCGCCGGCCTCGGCGAAGAGGCCACCCTGCCAGCGCCGCGCGGACTCTTCGTCGAGGAAGAGCGAGAAGGTGATGAAGATCGTCAGCATCATGAAGAGCGCGCCGCCCGCGACGGCAAAGAACTGGCGCGCATCGCGCACGTCGCGCGCGATCGGGTACATGGCCACCGACACAATGACGGCGAAGATAATCTGCCCGCGCGAGCCGGAGATGATCGCCAGGCCCAGGCCCAGCACCAGACCCGCGACGGTGAAGACGACGCCCAGGCGCCCCTTGTCCTTGAACGACATGAGGGCCGCACAGATCATCATGAAGCCGCCCACGTCCGCGAGCGCGAGTGGGTTGCTGGTGAAGTCCGACACGCCGAAGGTCATGCCCAGGTTGACGAGGAACCGTCCGCCGGACCAGACGGCGCTGGGGTTCATGAGGTGGAAGACGGTGATGACGCTTCCGATGAGGACGGTGAGGAAGAGGCCTTGGCGCAACTCGTCGAGGGAGTTGAGAAGGAAGGGATAGACGAACAGGAAGACGACGAGGTACGGGATGGCGTCGCGGTACATGCCCCACGCCGAGTCGAAGCTGGGTGTGTAGAGAAGTCCGAAGCTGACGACGACGTAAAGGGCGAGCGTGGCCCAGTAGACGGGCGTGAAGACGGTGGATGCGTTGAGCTGCTTGCGCGTGGCCTTGTACATGACGGCCGTCGCAGCGATCGCCGCGATCGCCGCCGACAGGTGCGGGCCGTAAAGCACGAGTACCGGGAAGTACCCCTGCAGGACCTGCTTGAGCGGGAACATGAGGTTGACGAGCGCGAAGGCCCAGGGCGGGCGCGCGACCGACCAGACCGACAGCACGATCAGGCCGAAGAAAAACAGAACTCCGAGCAGTTGTCCCATAGGCTCTCACCACGCCCGACCCGCGGGCGTCCAAACCAGGCCGTGCCGCGGCACTCCAAACGATATCGGTCGTTCGGGCCCTCCGGTTCGCACCCGAGGTCGCTTCCGGGCCATTTCGACCTTCTTGTCCGGCTTGGCGGCCGGCGTCCTGCGTGCCGCCGGGCGGGACGTTGACGCACGTTTTTTGTTCCCGCGCTCGCTCTGCCCGCTCCGGCCCTCGAACAATCTCCGCCCGACCGTCCCCGGAGATCCGAGTGTCCGCACCCGCCACGCCGCCAGACTCTTCGTCCAAGCCATCGGTTCTCAAGGAACTGGGACCGGCCGCCGTTCTGGGCGTCTTGTGGGCGGTGATGCCCGCGGTGCTGGGCATCTGGCTGCTCGCGAGCCTTGGTCCGGTGTCGGACTATCTCAAGTCGCTGGGGCCGTCGGGCTGGTTCCTCTACATCCTCGTTTTCATGCTCTGCGCCGGCTTTGGCTTCCTGCCCACCTACGGGCAGTCGCTCTTGGGCGGGTGGGTCTTTGGCTTTGCGGTCGGCTTCCCCGGCGCGATGGCGGGCTTCCTGGGCGGGAGCGTGATCGGCTACGCGATCGCCAAGCGCGTCAGCAGGGAACGCGTGCGCCACGTGCTTGACTCCAACCCCAAGGCACACGCCCTCCACCAGACGCTCGTCGGCCACGGCCCGTGGCGGATGTTCTGGATCGTCACGCTCATCCGCCTGCCGCCAAACTCTCCCTTCGCCCTCACCAATCTCGTGCTCGCCAGCTCGGGCGTCGGCTTCTGGCCCTATCTCTTCGGCACGGCGCTGGGCCTCGCGCCTCGGACGGCGATCGTTTCGTTCGCCGCGGCCTTGGGCTCGCAGCGCGCACGCGACATCCAGACCTTCCTGCGCGAACAGCCGCCCTGGGTCACCGTGTTGGGCGTGACGATCACGGTCCTCTGCCTGATCGTGCTGATTGTCATCGCCGAGCGAGCGCTCAAGGCAGTGTCGAGCACCAAGCCTGCGGCAGCGGGGGCCACTCCGCCCGAGCAGAAGAACAACGCCGCATGACCATGACGCAGAACCAACCAGCCCAAACGTCCATCGCGCCGGAGGAGGGCCTGCTGCGCCGACTCGGCGGCTCGGCGCTGCTGGGTCTTTTCTGGTCCTTCGCGCCGCCCCTTGGATCGATCGTTCTCTTCACGTTCATCAACCCCATCGGCGACTGGCTGCGCGGGCACGACGGCATGCTCGGGCTGGTTCTCTACGCGATCGGCTTCGTCGTGCTCGTCGGCATCGGACTCCTGCCCACCTACGCCAGCGCGATCCTCGGCGCGTGGGCCTTTGGCTTTGCGTTTGGTTATCCCGCCGCGCTGGTGGGTTTTTGCGGCGCGGCACTGGTCGGCTACACCATCGGCCGGCGGGTGTCGGGCGAGAAGGTCGAGGCCGAGATCCGTCGTCGCCCCAAGTGGGCCGCCGTCCGCGACGCGCTGATCGCCCGCGCCGACGAGCATCAGGGCTTCTGGCGCACCGTCGGGATCGTCGCGCTGGTGCGCATGCCCATCAACTCGCCCTTTGCGCTCACCAATCTGGTGCTGTCTTCGATCAAGACGCCCCGTGCCGCGTTCCTGCTGGGCACGCTGATCGGCATGTCGCCGCGGACCGCCGCGGTCGCGCTCTTTGCCGTCAAGCTCCAGAACATGGTCGCCGAAGAAGCCGCGGCCCAGCGACTGCCGCGCGAGTTTGTGATCCCCGGGATCGCGGCGTCGATCTTCGCGTTTGTCGTCATCGGCTGGATCGCCAAGCGGGCGCTGGATCGTGTGGTCAAGAACGCGGCGTCTCGCTGAGCGCGTTGCCACATTCCGGACACGACGTCATCCATGCAAGCTCGACCGCGTAGCCACAGCTCGGGCAGCGGCCGCGCGCCAGCGCACGCGCGCGACGACGCTCGCGACGACGGCGCAGCGCGCCGGGCCATCCCGTCAGCGACCAGGCGAACAACGTTCCCGCGGCCGCGATGAGCAGAGAGTTGAGAATCCCCGCCGCTCTCCATTCGTCGAACACGCCGCCCGCGCGCAAAGCCGCGGCCGCGCGACGCAGGCGCGGCCCGTCTTCCGAACCGACCCACGCCGCCACCCGCGCCCGCACAATCTCCTTTTCCTCCGGGCTCATCTCCCGCTCGACCAGAGGACGAACATCCAGGCTCGCACGCGTCCGCACGCGGGTGATGTCCAGCAGCCCCGCCGCATGACTCTGCACCTGCAGGTGCGCGCGAATCACCCGCTTGGGGTCCTCTTGAACAGCAACCACTAGCCCTTGGGCACTGGACGAATCAAGATCCTCGATCTTGAGGCTCTCACCTTCTCCGATGAGAAAAACGGTGAGCTCCATCGGAGCGAGCGTGTGTGGCGAGCGGGCGTGGGGAAGCGTCCAAGGCGTGGTGGAGAGCGAGCCGGTCGGGGTGGTGGGCACGCGCCAGAGGCCCGCCGCGAGGAGCAGCAGCAGGATCACCGAGGTGATCGGGTGTCGCAGTGCGCGAAAGAAAGAAAGCACCGGGCACTGTACTCGCCTGGATCGGTTGACAGGCGCGCACAATCACGGTACGTTTGCCCCTGCGCCTCGGGCCGCGTGTTCACGCGGCAGGGTCTTCGCGGCGGGCAGGAGACGAGTTGAGCACTTCTGGTGAATCCCCGATGACCTCCGCGTCCGGACTTGGTCCGGCGTCGCGCCGCCCCGAACCTGCGCCGACGCGTCGGGTGTCGGCGAAGCGCCCGGCTCCGTCCGCGGATCGTCAACTCTGGCTCGACATGCTGACGCATCTGCGCAAGAGCCACCCGGCCATGTGCCGCCAGTGGTTTGAGGAGCTCGAGCCGCTCAGCGTCGCGTCTGGTCAGTTCAATCTGCGCACGCAATCGACAATCCACCGCGAGTATCTCCGCCGCTCGTGCGCCGACGCGTTCAACGACGCGGCGAGGACCGTCTCCGGACGTCTGCTCAGCGTGCGCTTCCTCGGGCCCGATGAGGATTGGTCGCTCGCGCCCGACAGCGGCCCTGCGAGCGCCGGGGTCACGACGAGCGATTCGATGCCGCTCGAAGACGATTCCGACGCCGCGATCGACCCGTACGCCCTCGGGCCGGCGCCCGCGGCGTCGCGACCTGACGCAGCGTCGGGCCCCGCGACCCTGAGCGAAGCGCCCGGCGCCGAGCCCGTGCCCGCGCACGCCGAGCCCGCGCCGACGCGGCCCGAATCCGGCAACGCGATCCGGGAGCCCAAGCCCTCGCGCCCCAGCCGCGTGGTGATCGAGCAGGGCAGCCGTCGCGACGATGCGCTGGTCATCAACCCGGATTACTCGTTCGAGAACTTCGTGGTGGGCCCGGGTAACCGTCTGGCGCACGCGGCGGCGCAGGCGATCGGCGACAACACCGCGGGTCGGAACTACAACCCGTTGTTCATCCACGGCGGAGTGGGCTTGGGCAAGACGCACCTGCTCCAGGCCGCGTGCCTTCGGATTCTCGAGCGCAACCCCGCGACGCGCGTGTACTACGTGTCGTGCGAAGGGTTCATGACGCAGTTCATCGAGTCTGTGCAGAGCGGGCAGATGAGCGAGTTCCGCCATCGCTATCGCGACGTGGACATTCTGGTGGTCGATGACATTCACTTCCTCGCGCACCGGGACCGGACGCAGGAAGAGTTCTTCCACACGTTCAACACGCTCTTCCAGGCCGGCAAGCGCATCTTCCTCTCGTCCGACGCGCCGCCGGAGGAGATCCCGGATCTGGAAGAGCGCCTGGTCAGCCGCTTCAAGTGGGGCTTGGTCGCCAAAATCGAGCCGCCCTGCTACGAGACGCGCGTGGCGATACTCAAGACCAAGGCCAAGGTGCGCGGGCTGGAGCTGCCCGAGGACTGCGCGTGCCTGATCGCGGCACGTGTCGCCACCAACATCCGCGAGCTGGAGGGTGCCATCACCCGCCTGCAGATTCTGTCGACGGTCGAGAATCGTCCGATCGACCTGGCGATGACACGGGCCACTCTGGGCGAAGCCTCCGAGCCTGCGGCCCCGGCCCCCAGCCTGCAGGACATCATCACCGCCGTCACCGACTTCTATCACGTTCGCCTGACGGACATGCAGAGCAAGAAGCGCCCCCGCTCGGTCACGATGCCCCGCCAGGTCTGCATGTTCCTCGCGCGGCGGATGACGAGGCTGTCGCTGGAGGAGATCGGCGGATACTTCGGCGGGCGCGACCACACCACGGTCATGCACGCCGTCAAGGCCATCGATCAACGCCGAAAGAGCGAGCCCGACTTCGCCGAAACGCTCGCCTCGATCGAAGATCGCGTCCGAACCGGCCGCCCGTTCTGATCCGATCAGCGGGTGAGCGGCCAGACCACGGCCAGACCACGGCCAGACCACGGCCAGACCACGGCCAGACCACGGCCAGACCACGGCCACACAACCCATCGCCACAGGAGTCTCCGGAGCCGGAGACCCTGTCGCCTCGGGTGTTTTTGCTCACAGACAGAACCGACAGGCTCTGTGGAGGAGTTGTGGAGAGGCGGACGTGCGGCGACGTCTGAGACTGCCGAGCGCGGGAACCGACAGGCTGCGCGGTGCCCGGTCTTGTCCGTCGCGTGCGCGAACCGACCGTCGGGCCGGCTCAACCGTCCGCTTTCGCGCCTGGATCGACACCGTTCAATGAATTGATATCAATGGACTTACGAGAGATCGTGGGTGGTTTTCCACAGTCCGACAGCCCCTGTTTCCACGACTACGGGTTCTCTTTCTCTTACTCAATCAGGAAGAACAGGCGGGCCGGGCGAGGCTTTTGGGGTGGACCGCTCCGATCGGGGCATGCTCAGGTCATCGGGGTCGGATGTGGAAAACCCGGATGTGACGCAAGTTCGCGTCGGACGGGGGCTTTGGGTTTCCCCGGCTTTCGATGTGGCGCGAGGGGCGTCTGGGTTGGCAGAACGGACACCAGACGGTTGTGCGTTGAGCCAGAAGCCTGGAGCGGAGCGGGCGGGCACAGAGGGGGCAGGGCTGTCCCGAGCGGCCGTAGACGTTGTGGTGGCTCTGGGCCGATCCTGGGCGACCCTGTGCGTCGACGTAGTCACGCAGGGTGCTGCCGCCGGATTCGACGGCACGGCTGAGGACGGCTCGCACGGCCGCGGCAAGGCGGTCGCATTCATGCTCGCGCAGCGAGCCGGCACGGCGAGCGGGATCGATGCGTGCCAGAAAGAGTGATTCGTCGGCGTAGATGTTTCCCACGCCGGCGAGGGCAGCCTGATCGAGCAGAGTCGCCTTGATGGATCGGCGGCCCCGCGCAAGACGGCGCAGATCGCTGTCGGCGAGGTCGAGCGCGTCGGGACCGAGGCGCGACCAGGCGCGCTGCAGCAGGGCCTCGAACGACTCAAAGGCGCCCAGGCCGCCGAAGCGCCGTGGATCGACAAAGCGCAGCACGAGCGACGAAGCGTGCGAGCCGCGGACCGGGTCGATCGGACGAACCGACCACTGTGCGTGCGTATGGGGCGGTTGGGGCTGCGTGCTCTGCGAGAGCAACAGCCGCCCCGACATGCCCAACTGCACGCACAGCACGCGTCCGTCCTCGCCGACGATCGCGAGCTGCTTGCCGCGTCGTTCGAGGCGCTGCACCTTGGAAAGGGAGAGCTGCTCGGGGGGCGTGAGCGTCTGTCGCCCGCGGCGTGAGAGCGGCCCGTTCCACGAAGCGCGGACGATGTCGGGTCGATAAAGGCGGTCGAGCGTGAGAGCGTGTCCGAGCAGATCGGGCGCGAGCGAGCGTCGGAGAGATTCGATCTCGGGCAGTTCGGGCATGGGGATCACGATCGACGCAAGGCGCGGAAGAATGCGGTGAGGCGTTCGGCGCACGCGTCGCTCAGCACGCCGCCGATCACGGCGCAGCGATGGTTCAAGCGCGAATCTTGGAGGATGTTCATCAGCGTGCCGCCGGCGCCGGCCTTGGGGTCGGTCGCGCCAAACAGCACGCGCGGCACGCGCGCCTGGACGATCAACCCTGCGCACATCGGGCACGGCTCGAGCGTCACCGCCAGCGAGCAGCCTTCCAGGCGCCAGTCGCCGATGGCACGGCACGCCTGCTGGATCGCGAGAAACTCGGCGTGCGCCCACGGAGCGTGATCGCTCTCCCGCCGGTTGAAGCCCTCGCCGAGCACGATCGGTCCCGGTCGATAGACCACCGCGCCCACAGGAACCTCGCCCATCGCCGCGGCCTGATCGGCAAGCTCGAGAGCGCGGCGCATCATCGCCAGATCGTCCTGGTCTGGCGCACCCGGCGGAGATGGTGTGTCGCGCGGGTCGTTCATGGCGATCTCACGCGACGGAAGGCTCGCCGTTGCCCTCGCGGCGGGAGCCGGCGGGCCGGTCGTCGAACGGATCGAACGGATGATCCGGGTCATCCGGATCGTGATCGTCTCCCTCGCGCTCGTCGCGCACGCGCCCGACGCGCTCGGCCGGGAACAGCCTCAGCACCACGATCGCAAACTCGTAGAGCAGGTAGAGAGGCGCCATCATGATGAGCATGCTGATGGGATCAGGCGGCGTGAGCAGGGCGGCGATCACGGCGATGGCGAACAACGCGTGGCGTCGGTACATGCCCAGGAACGCCGGCGTCACCAGCCCCACCCATCCCAGCAGCAGCACGACCACGGGCAACTGGAAGCCCGCGGCAAAGGCCAGCGCCAGCGAGAGCAACGTGTCGACCCATTCGCGCACCCGCGGCTGCAGCACGATGCCCGTGCTTGTCGCCATTTGCGTCGAGTACGTCACCGTCTTGCCGCCTTCCTCCAAGGTCAGCCGAAGCTCTTTCAGATCGCGGTTGAACCACAGATCGCCCGGGCGAGTCTGCGCCGGATCGGCGTCGAGCACGGGAATGTTCAGCGGCGACACGCCCGGCGGCGGTTCTGCGATGGTGACGGCCTGCGGGCTCACCGTCGCGCCAAAGTGCACGAAGAAGTGCAGCATCACCGGGAGCACGAAGAAGTAGAGGAACAGCGCGCTGAGCACGCTCAGCGAGATCGACATCGGCAAAAGCAGCGTCACGAAGCGGCGCTCGTGGCGATACAAGCCGGGCGCGACGAATCGCCACGCCTGCCACAGAATCCACGGAAAGCCCAGCACGATCGAGACGACTGTCGAGATCTTCAGATAGGTGAAGAAGGTCTCGAACATCCCCGTCGCCAGAAGCGCCGAGGGCAGCCCTTCGGCCTTGAGCGCGTTCTGGACCGGACGGATCAGCCAGTTCAGCACCGTCGGGCCGAAGTACAGACTGCCAAAGAACAGCAACCCCACGCCCACAAGCGCGTAGATGATCCTCTGGCGCAGTTCGTCCAGGTGATCTCCCAGCGACATCACCTTGGCCTGCGACGGTGCCGCCCGGCGGCGGGGGGAGACCCGCTCGAGCGTTCCCGGCCGCGATGCTGGAGGTGGGGGAGGTAGTTCGGGAGGTGGGGGAGGTGGGGGCGGTGGTGGAGTGGGAGCGTCGACGATGGCGCGGCGGTCCTCGGGGCGCAGCGGCACCCGTGCTGGCGGGGCGGCTGGCAGGGCGCTCGAGGCGTCGGGTTGGACGGGGTCGGGCTCCATACGGGCGGACGGGAAGGGTAGCGGGTGGTGTTTGGGATGCGTGCGTCGGTCCGATCAGAAAGAGACGACGGGAAAGCGTGCGTCGCGCATCTTGCGAGCGAGAGGACACGGTGTTGCCGGGCTCATGAGACTGCATCGCCCCCAGCCGGATGACGGCGAATCTTCCCCGGCAGAGGGAAGGACACCCATGCCGCGCGATGAGCACGAGCGCCTGCAGACGCTGTGGGAGGAGCATCGTCGCTGGGTGGCGGCGTTGATCTTGGCGCACAAGCCACGCTGGGCCGAACTCGAGGACCTGCTGCAGGATGTCGCCGCGACGTTTCTCGGCAAAGGGCACGAGATCCGCGATCCGGCGCTGCTGCGGCCGTGGCTCCGCACAGTGGCGACCAACGCGGCACGACTGGCGGCACGTCGCGGCAAGCTGCGCGTCCACGCCTCGCTCGACGCCGAGCCCGGCGAACCCGGCGGCACCACGGCCGAGCCTTCTGAGGTGACCACACGCCAGAGCGAGGCCCAGCGGCTCATGACGCTGGCCCAGGAACTGCCCGACGGCTACCGCGAGCCGCTCTTGCTCAAAAGCGTGCAGGGCCTGAGTTATCGCCAGATCGGGCAGATCCTCGACCTTCCCGAAACGACGGTCGAAACGCGGATCGCCCGCGCCCGCAAGCAGCTTCGGGAGATGGCCGAGAAAGCGGCCAAACCCTGAGGCCGGCCTAGCGAGGCCCCGAGTTGTCCGACGGGCGACGGAAACCCCGACCTGGCGCATCTTCAGAAAGGGGCCCCTCTTCGGGGCCTTGGAAGGAGCGTCATGACGCACGGCAGAGACAACCAGGGAGCGGATCGTGATCTGCTGATCAGCCGCGTCGTTGATGCGCGTGCCTCGGCGTCGGACTGGGTGGAGTTGGATCTTCTGGGCGCGAGCGATCCGGGCGTCTGGCGCGAGTTGGCGCAGGCGCAGCGCGACAAGCAGTTGCTCGACGAAGCGGTGGAGCGCAGCATCGCGTGCGCCGAGCACGTGGACCTGCCGCGCGGCGTGCGCTCGCATGTGCCCGGGCGTCGCCCGGCGGGCGGGCGCATGCTGGCGTGGGCCGGGTGGGGAGCGGCGGCGGCGTTGGCGCTGGTGGTCTGGTCGGGCGGACGTCCGGCGACCGGGCCGGTGCAGACCGCGGGCCCGTCGATGATCCCGCCGTTCACGCAGGCTTCGTCCGTGACGCCCGACGAGGCGCTGGGCCAGTATCTCGAGCGCGGCCGCGAAACCGGGCGCGTGGTGCGTCAGCTTCCCGAGTTTGTGATGATCGATTCGGCGCCGGCGCCCGACGGCAGCGGGTATGACGTGCTGTATCTGCGACAGATCGTCGAGCGTGCCCGTGTCGAGTCGCTCCCGAGCTTCAAGGTGGATGAGTTCGGACGCCGCACGACTCTGCCGGTGCGCGTCCTGCAGGTCGGGCCTCCGATGTAACGAACACACGGCGCCGGCGGCTCGTAGGCACGGCGCCGAACGGACCAAGAAACATCACGCGGGTTTATCCCAAGGAGTGCATCATGGATCGCAGCAACGGATTTGGTCGCGTCTGGAAGAAGGCTTCACTTGGCGGCGCTCTGATGCTGGTGCTGGCGGCGGGTCTCGCCCACGCCCGGGCGGCCGAAGAGCCGCAGAACGCCGACGAACTCAAGGGCGACTTCAACAAGCCCATTCATGAGGCCGCGCGAGAGGGCGCCGAGGACGGCAAAGAACGCGTCGTGCGCGAGGGGAGCTCGGTTTCGTCGAGCACCGTCGTCGTCAACGGCGAGACGTTCCGCGTCACCAACCGCGACGGGACGATCTCGGTGGAGCACAACGGCAAGAGCGTTCCGCCCGAGCGATTCCGCCGAGGGGCGGGAGTCGTCGAGATTCTCGACGAGCGCGGAAACGTGATCGGCTCGGTGCCCACCCCCGAAGGCCGCGCCAACAACTTCACGCTGACGATCCCCGGCAACCCCGGTGCGCGGGGCGACGCGACGCTGCGCCGGATCGCGCCGATCGAGATCCAGGGCGCGAGGCCGCGGAGCATGCTGGGCATCACGATGTCGGACGTCGGGGAAGAGCTGTTCGAGCAGTTGGGTGTGCAGTACACGAGCGGTGTGAGGCTGACGTCGGTGCGTGAGGGGCTTCCGGCCGCGGCCGCGGGGCTGCAGGAGCGCGACATCATCGTCGAGATCGACGGGCACAAGCCCGTGGATCAGGAGTATCTCCGCGGCGTGATGCGTGAGAAGAAGCCGGGCGAGACCGTGACGTTCAAGGTGCTTCGCCGCGGAGAGACGCGGGAGATCAAGGTGAATCTCGAGGCCTACGACGCGCGGCGACTCGGGAATCAGGAAATGCAGACGCCCGACGACGAGGACTGGGACTGGAACAACCCCTCGCGCGAGATCGCCGAGGCCCTGGCCGCGGCGGAGGAGCAGATCCGCGAGCAGATGGACGAGCTCCGCGAGCAGATCTCGAGCACCGACTGGAACGCCAAGCGTGACGAGACTGCCGCTGCGCTCGAGGATGCGCTCGCACAGCTCGAGAACGTGCGCAAGCAGATCGTCGAGCAGGGCGGTGCGGCATGGCAGCGCTTCGGCCAGAGCTTCACGATCCCCAACAACCGCATGATGCTGGTGCCGCCGCCGGTGCCGCCGGTCGCGCCCGTCGCGCCCACCTCGCCCCGGATCGAGAGCTCGCTTGAGCGCCTGACCGACCAACTGGACCGGATGAACAAGCGGCTGGACGAGATGGAAAAGAAGCTCGAGCAGCGCTGAGCGCAAACAGCGGCGGTTCGATCACGACAACCCGAGTGTGTTCCGGCGTGACTTTCCCAGCAACGGCCGGAGCAAACACCTCCTCGCCCACGGGCCGGTTGAAAGACCGGCCTGTGGTTTTTCGTCCGATAACACAGAATTCAACGCGCCCGTCTTGGGTTTGGGGTGAATTTCGGTTTTAATGGACCGGAAATCTGCCGTTCGGCTCAGGCTTTCTCGCTCTGTCGAGAGGGGCGGCACTCGTCGGCAAGTCGTTGAGAGCTGTTTGAAGTTTGGATCCAAGTGCGGCCCGGGGGGTTGGCGTCGCACGACCAAGGAGTTTTCGATCATGCAGGCACATCTTTTTTCTCGAAGGCGATCGACTGTTCCGGCGGCGGCGCTGGCCGCGGCGTGCCTGATGTCCGGCGCGTCGGCCCAGTTCGTGGTCGACACGTCGGTCGCGCCGCCAGCGAACGCGACGACCGAGGCTCCGAACGGGGGCAACTCGATTCCGCTTGGATTCGGTGGCCTGTCTGATGCGACCCTTCAGTGGATCTTCTCCGAGTCCGAACTCGCGGACATTCCGATCGGGTCGTCCCTGACGGGCATGCAGTTCCGTCGCTCCGGTGGCGGGGTGACGGGCCCTGCGGTGGCGGTGGTGTTTCCGAATCTCAGGATCGAGATCGCGACCGCGAAGACCACTCCCGCGACCATCTCAACCACCTTCGCCAACAACATCATGCCGGATAACACCGTCGTGCGCAACTCGGCCTTCACGATCGGCGCGAACTCGATCCCCGGCGGGGCCACGCCCAACAACTGGGGGCCGTTCATCAACTTTGAGCGACCCTTCGTCTATCGCGGCGGACCCATCGTGATCACGATGCGCTACCCGGTGACGATCGGGTCGGCCGGTGCGTTTGCCGACGTGCTTGAGTCGGGCAACCCTGGCTTTGGCACGTCGTTCAGCGCTATTGCCGGGTCGGACGAGAACGGAGCCATCGGCAGCACCAACAACGTTCCGGTCACGCGATTCACCTTCACGACGCCCCAGTCGAAGGTCAAGCACTTTGTCGCGGGCAATTACGACAACAACTTCTTCAACGCGGAGAGCGGCTTCAACAACCCCGAAATCCTCGGCGCGACGGCCAACACCATGCAGACGGTCTTCTCGTCCAAGGCCTTCTCGCAGGTTCCCGTGGGCACCGCGATCATGGGCGTGACCTGGAGGCTGAATCAGAACTCCGCTTCCACCTTCCCCGCCGGGGATCAGATCGCCTTCAACTCTTTCTCGATCGAACTTGCCGAAGCCGTCCTGCCTCCTGATCAGATGAGCGCGACCGTGGCGAACAACGAGCTGGCCGCCGACAAGGTGCTCGTGCGCTCCGGGCCCCTGCGCCTGCCCGCCAACGCGTTCGTGTTCGCTGGACCAAACAACGCCTTCGGCGTCAGCATCCGCTTTGACAAGCCCTACATCTATCGAGGCGGCGATGTGGTGATGACCATTCGGCACAGTGGCAATCTCACCGGCGAGAACCAGGTCGATTCCATAACCACGCAGTCGTCCGTCGGCTCGTTCTTCACGACCCGTCGCGGAGCGACCGAGAACGCCACCGAAACGACGTCGGTTTTCACCACACCCATCACCCGCTTTGACATCGACCCGGCTCTGATCATTCCGCCCGCATCGGCGACCGAGCTTGAGTTCCAGAATCTCGGCAGCTTCTTCACGACGGACGGCACCTACCAGTGGCTCATCGACGAGGAACTGCTCCGTGGTGTGCGTGTCGGCGCTGCGATCAACGGGCTCTCTCTGCGCATCAACCAGTCTCTGCCCGCATTCCCCGCTTCCGCGTTCAGCACGCCCGACCTGCGCATCTCGGTCGCCAGCGCGGCGACGACCGCTTCCACCATGTCTTCGACCTTCGCCGCCAACGTCGGGCCTGACGAGGTGCAGGTGAAGAGCGGCTCGTACGTTTTCCAGCCGCTCTCGTTCCCCGGAGGTCGCGTCAACCTGCCCAACGACTTTGGCGCACCGATCACGTTCGACCGGCCCTTCATCTACAGGGGCGGCCCGTTGGTGGTGACGATGCGCATGGCCGCCACCACCGCCTCGCCGGCCGTGGCGATCGATGCCGACACCCCGAGCAGCTCGACCGGGACGGCACGCCGCCGGGCCGGGGGCTTGGCGCCAGCCGTGTCCACTTCGAGCATTGGTCCGAGCCTTCGGCTGCACTTTGAGAACGCCGTCACCGGCCCCAACGCGGCGCCCGAGTACACGTATCCGGGAGGTTGGTCTCTGAACGGCGCGAATACGCTCACACAGTCGTCGGCGCGGCGCCAGCAGACCGTGATGATCGACAAGGAACTCCAGTCGCTGAGCCCGGGCGCGACGATCAGCAGTGTGGCGTGGCGCCAGGGCGCCGTTGGCGGTGCGGCGTCCTTCCTGCCGCAGGGGCCGATGAGCTTCGCAAACTACAGCATCACGCTCGCCCGCGCCGCCACGACGCCGGGCACGATGTCGGCGACCTTCGCCAACAACGTCGGTTCGCCGTCGGTCACGGCACGCTCCGGGGCGTTGACTTTCCCCTCGCTGAGCTTCCCGCCCGTCGTCGGGCCGGACACCGTTGGGCGTTTCGGACGTTCCGTCGAACTCTCCAAGTCCTTTGCATACCCGGGTGGGCCGCTGCTTCTCGACATCACGCACGACGGCAACCTCGGCGGGACGCCCTTCATCTTTGACGCGCTGCCTTTCGCCAGTGGGTTCATCGGCAATCAGATCCAGACTATCTTCTCGGCCGCCGCCGGTTCGCCCACCGGCGGCTTGATCAGTCCCAACATTCCCCGCTTCTTCTTCCACCCGCCCTCGTGCGTGCCCGACCTCAACCGCGACGGCGTGGTTGATCTGACGGACTTCAGCGCGTTCGTCGTCGCCTTCAACGACCTGATCAACATCGACGGCGACTTCAACGGCGACCTGGTGACCGACAACACCGATTTCGTGATCTTCGTCTCCTACTACAACGAGTTCCTCTGCCCGTAACGGCCCGGCGGAGACGCCCAACAGTCAACAGGAATGTGCGCGGGGCCTCCGGAACGGGGGCCCCGTTTGTTTGTGTACGATGGCGCTTCACGGAGGACCACAATGAGCACCGCGCCCGAGCAGCAGGGACCACAGGCCGAGACAGAGATCAGGGCCGAGGACTTGGCGAGCGTGCAGAGCGCGTACGCGAAACTGCGGGAAGAGATCCACCGGACGATCGTGGGGCAGGACGAGGTGGTGGATCAGACGCTGATGGCGATCTTCTGCCGCGGTCACGCCGTGGTGGTCGGTGTGCCGGGCCTGGCCAAGACGCTGCTGATCAGCACGCTGGCGCGGACGCTGAGCCTGCAGTTCAGCCGCATCCAGTTCACGCCGGACCTGATGCCCAGCGACATCACGGGCACCGAGGTGATTCAGGAGGACAAGGCGACGGGCCATCGCCAGTTGCGGTTCGTGCGCGGGCCGATCTTCGGGAACGTGATCCTGGCCGACGAGATCAACCGCACGCCGCCGAAGACGCAGGCGGCGTTGCTCGAAGCGATGCAGGAGCGTCACGTGACGGTGGGAGGCATCCAGCACGATCTTCCGACGCCGTTCTTCGTGCTGGCGACGCAGAACCCCATCGAGCAGGAGGGCACGTATCCGCTGCCCGAGGCGCAGCTCGACCGCTTCATGTTCCAGATCCAGATCGCGTATCCAAACGCGACCGAGGAGGAGGAGATCGTGAAGCGCAGCGCGACGCGCACGGGCGTGACGGCGCAGGCGGTGCTGAGCGCGGCGGAGATCAAGCGGGTGCAGGATCTGGTGCGGGCGATGCCGGTGGCCGACCATGTGATCCGGTATGCGCTGCGTCTTGTGCGCAGCACGCGTGTGAAGGAGCCGATGGACGCTGGCGGAAAGCGTCCCAAGCTGGTGGAGTCGTATCTGGCGTGGGGCGCGGGGCCGCGCGCGAGCGAGTATCTGGTCCTGGCCGCCAAGGCGCGGGCGATCCTGTCGGGCTCGACGCACGTGACGCCCGAGCACGTGCGGAGCATCGCCAAGCCGGTGCTGCGTCATCGGGTGATGCTGAACTTCAACGCCGAGGCCGATCAGGTGACGCCCGACGCGATCATCGACAATCTTCTGAAGGAAACCCCGGTGGACGGCGCGAGCGACCGCGAACGCCGCCAGATGGACGAGGTGCTGCGCTAACGCGCGGCGCCGGACGTGATGCCCGCACCCGAGACAGACTCCCGCTCCGCTTCCGGTGCTGCGCCGGCCGACCGGCCCCGCGCACCCGTCCGCGTGCTGCGATGGTTCTTCTCCACGCAGGGCGAACTCTGGTCGGCGATCGTCAGCGGCGTGTGGCTGCTTCTGGGCTATCTGCTCACGCACCTGGCGGACTTTCCGCGCAGCGATCTGCTGATCTGGGCCGCGCTGCTTCTGGGGCTGATTCACGGCGGCCGGGCGGCGTGGGAGTCGCTTCGTCACAAGCGGGTCGACATCGACGTACTGATGGTCGTCGGCGCGGTGGCGGCGGCGGCGATCGGGCATCCCGAAGACGGCGCGCTGCTGCTGTTCCTCTTTGTGCTGGCCGGCGCGCTCGAAGACCTGGCGATGGCGCGCACCCGGCGAGAGATCGAGGCCCTGCATCAGCTCATGCCCACCAGCGCGACCGTCTGGCGCGACGGCGCGTGGACCGAGGCCGCCCCGGAGACGCTCGTCGCCGGCGAGCGCGTCAAGATTCGCCCGGGCGATCGCGTCCCGGCGGACTGCACGCTCGCGCAGGGGCAGAGCGAGATCGACCAGAGCGCGATCACCGGCGAGAGCATGCCCCGGATCGTGCGCCCGGGCGATGAACTCTTCGCCGGCACGATCAATCTGGACGATCCGGTCGAGGCGGTGGTGCTGCGTCGTGCGGCGGAGAGCAGCCTGCAGAAGGTTCTGAATCTCGTCACGACCGCGCGAGAGCAGCGCGAGCCGGTGCAGCAGACCATCGATCGGCTCAGCCAGCCCTACTCCGTCGGCGTGATGGTCCTCAGCGCGCTGGTCTTTTTCGTCTGGTGGGGCCTGCTGTCGCGGGGCGTCGAAGACGCGATGTACACCGCGATCACGCTGCTGATCGTCGCCTCGCCCTGTGCGCTCATCATCGCCACACCGACCGCCACGCTTTCCGCGATCGCTCGCGGGGCGCGCAGTGGGCTCTTGTTCAAGGGAGGTCAGTCGATCGAACGGCTCGCGAGCGTGGGCGCCGTCTGCTTCGACAAGACCGGCACTCTGACGATGGGGCGGCCTCGCCTCGAGCAGGTGCACGCCGTCGCGTGGTCCGACGGTCGCACGCTGCTCTCGCTCGCGGCCGCGGTCGAGGGCGAGAGCACCCATCCGATCGCGTCGGCGATCCGCGACGCGGCCAAGGCCCGCGGGATAGCGCCCAGCGAGGACCTGCGCGAGATCACGCACACCACCGGCCGCGGGATGAGCGCCCGGCTCGTGCCCGATGCGTCAGACCTGTCGCGGACGGTCGAGGTGCGGCTGGGCAGCGCGGCGCACACCGATCCGGTCACGCCGGTGTGCCTGCGCAACCGGGTGCATGACGTCCTGCGCACGATTCAGAGCCGCGGACAGATCGGCGTCGTCATCGCGGTCGATCACGCGGGGGACGAGCGGCATCAGGAGAACGCGAGCGTCGGTCAGGCGGCGGTGTTGATCCTTTCGGACAGCGTGCGTCCCGGCGCGCGGACACTCGTGCGTGAACTGCACCGTCTGGGTGTGCGTCCGGTGAAGATGCTGACGGGCGACAACAAGACCACGGCGGAGCGAGTCGCCTCGAGCTTGGGGCTTGACGACTTTGCCGCCGAACTGCTCCCGCAGGACAAGCTGGACGCCGTCGCGGCGCTCAAGGCGCAGCTCGCGGCCGATCCGACGCGCGCCCGACATCGCGGGGTGGCCGTGATCGGCGATGGCGTGAACGACGCGCCCGCTCTGGCGGCGGCGGACGTGTCGGTGGCGATCGGATCGATCGGGAGCGATGCGGCACTCGAGACGGCCGACATTGTGCTGCTGTCAGACGATCTGGGCGCGGTGCCGTGGGCGGTCTCGCTGGCCCGGCGTGCCCGGGCGACGGTCCGGGCAAATCTGGTGTTTGCACTGGGTGTCATCGGGGTGATGGGCGTGCTGACGCTGATGGGGTCGCTGACGGGCTATCGCGTGCCGCTGGGGGTGGGTGTGCTGGCTCACGAGGGCGGGACGCTGCTGGTGGTGCTGAATTCGTTGAGGCTGCTGTGGGTGCCCTCGCCGCGGCTGTCGGCCAGCAGTGCGCCGGAGCATCGCGGGGCGCGTGCAGGTTCTGGGACCCGGCAGCCGCCCCAGACGGCCTCCAGCGGCCATGCACCGGTCGGTTTGGTGTGATAGGCTCCCCCTGTGTCTGTTTTCAGCTTTGCCGCCTGAGGGGTGGCGCGGAGTGATTCATGCATTCGCTGACGGCCGAGTATGCCCTGCGTGCGATGTCCTGCCTGGCGCTACGTCCGGGTCAACTGGTGTCAACCACGACCCTGGCGGCACAGACCAAGGTGCCGAGCAATTACCTCGCGAAGGTTCTGCAGCAGTTGTCCGCCGCCGGGTTGATCACCGGAAGGCGCGGCGTCGGCGGCGGCTACAAGCTCGCTCGCGGCAGCCACGAGATCAAACTGCTCGAGGTGATCAACGCGGTGGATCCCGTGGAGCGGATCACCAGTTGTCCGCTCGGGCTGACCAACCACGGCGGATTCCTCTGCCCATTGCACCGCAAGGCGGATCAGGCGGCGGCGGCGGTGATCGAGATCTACCAAGGCGTCAGCCTGGCCGATCTGCTCGACGACCCGCGCAGCAACAAGCCCCTGTGCGACGAGGAAACCACCGCGAAACTCAGCGTCAAGGGCGTGCTGCTCGACGAATAGGCTTCGGCCCCGCGACCGTCGCGATCCGGAGGCGTGTCCTGCCGCCCTGCGCCGGAGCGGATTGCTACCATCGACCGCGTGGATGCGGCACGTGTCGCATGCACGAGGACCCGGCGTGGGCGAAAGCCCGCGTCTGACCGGAGATTGATCGATGATTCCCAAGCCGCCCCCACGCGAGGGCTCTCTCGGATTCCTGTACCTCCCGCCGTACCGCGTGCAGGGCTTCTCGATCGCCGGCGAAGTGACGACGATCCAGATCCCCGAGTTGGACGTGTGCTTCGACATGGGCCAGTGCCCGCGCTCGGCGCTCTCGTCCAAGTTCTGCGCGATCACGCACGGGCACATGGACCACGTCGGCGGCGTCGCCTACTTCTGCAGCCAGCGCCGCTTCCAGGGCATGGGCGATGCCAAGCTCGTCTGCGACACACGCATCGCCGAGAGCGTGCGGCGCATGATGGCCGGCTTTGTCGAGCTCGAGCAGCAAAAGACGCCCTACGACCTCATCGAGCTTCAGCCCGATCAGCAGGTCGAGATCAAGAACAACATCTTCCTGCGCGGGTTCCACACCGAGCACACCGCGCCCAGCATGGGCTACACCATCGTCGAGAAGCGCAGCAAGCTCAAGCAGGAGTACGCCGAGCTCCCGCAGGAGAAGCTCAAGGAACTCAAGGACCGCGGGATCGAGATCACCCGCACGCTCGAGATCCCTCTCATCGCCTACCTCGGCGACACACAGCCCTGTGCCGCCCTGCTGCGCCCGGACGTGCTCAACGCCCAGATCGTTCTCTGCGAGTGCACGTTCTTTGAGCCTGATCACAAGGAGCGGGCCAAGGTGGGCATGCACATGCACGTGGACGACATCGCCGAGTGGCTCGGCGTTTTGCAGTGCCAGAATCTCGTGCTCTGCCACGTCTCGCGCCGGACGGATCTGGCCTTCGCCAGAAAGCGTCTCACCGAGGTCGCCGGCGCCAAGGCCGACAAGGCCCTGTTCCTCATGGACTATCGCTCGCAGAAGGCCCGCTACGAGAGGCAGGTTCTCGACGCCGGCGGCACGCTCGAGCACACGTCGTCCGGCCGCGGGCACGGCGGGCGGGGCGGGTTTGGCGGCGGGCATGGCGGCGGGCATGGCGGCGGGCATGGTGGCGGCGGCGGGGGGAGCGGCGGCGGAAGCGGGGGAGGGGGGTATCGCCGCGGCGGAGCGCGCTCATGAGCACGCCGACACGGCCAAGCCTCTCCATCGACGACGTCCGCAAGGTCGCCAAGCTTTCCCGACTGGCGATCCCCGATGATCAACTCGAGGACTACCGCTCGCGCCTCAGCGCGGTCCTCGGATACGTCCAGCGTCTGCGCGAGCTGGATCTCAAGAATCTCGAGCCGCTGACCACTCTCAGCCCGCCCGTCAATCGCCTCGGAGAAGACGAGCCCGGGCCCACGCTCCCGACGCAGGCGCTGATGGACATGGCCCCCGATCGCATGCCCCCGTTCGTCCGCGTGCCCAAGGTGCTTGGCGAAGGCGGTGGGGCGTGAGCGGCCTTCTGTCCGCACGCGAGGTCGCGCGTCGCGTCGCGGATCGCTCGATGCGCAGCGAAGATCACGTCCGCGACGTCCTCGGACGCATCGCCCGGCAGGACCCCGACATCCGCTCGATGATCAGCGTGCTTGACGAAGGGCCCGGCTCGGCGATCGAGCAGGCCCGGGCCATCGACGCGCGCATCGCGCGTGGCGAAGACGTCGGCCCCCTCGCGGGCGTGGCGATCGCGGTCAAGGACAACATCTGCACCAGCGTCGGCACCACCACGTGCGCCAGCAACATGCTGCGTTCGTATCGCTCGCCCTACGACGCCACGGTCGTCGAGCGGCTGCGCCGCGCGGGGGCGGTTGTGGTCGCCAAGGCCAATCTTGACGAGTTCGCCATGGGCTCGTCGTGCGAGCACTCCGCCTTCGGGCCCACCCACAACCCGTGGGATCGCACGCGCGTGCCGGGCGGGAGCAGCGGCGGGAGCGCCGCCGCGGTGGCCGCGGGCTTCTGCCCGCTGGCCCTCGGCAGCGACACCGGCGGCTCGATCCGTCTGCCCGCCTCACACTGCGGGATCGTGGGCGTGAAGCCCACGTACGGACGCGTCTCGCGCTACGGCCTCGTCGCCTACGCCAGCAGCCTCGACCAGATCGGCCCGTTCGCGCGCAGCGTCGAGGACGCGGCTCTGCTGCTGCGTGTTCTGTGCGGCGAGGACGCGCACGATTCAACCAGCGCGTCACTCCCCGTTCCCGACTTTGCCCTCGGACTCGACGAGACGCCCGCGGGTCTGCGGCTGGGCGTGCCCAGGCAGGCGCGCAGCTCCGCGAACAACCCCGAGGTGGCCCGCGTCTTTGAGGAGGCGATCGAGGTCTACCGCTCACTGGGCGCCACGATCGTCGATGTGGATCTTGCTCTGCTCGATCACGGGATCGCCGCGTATTACATCGTCGCGCCGGCGGAAGCCTCGAGCAACCTCGCGCGGTTCGACGGCATCCGCTACGGCCATCGCGCGTCGCTTGCGCCCGGCGAGGACCTTTTCGATCTTTACTGCAAGTCGCGCTCCGAGGGCTTTGGCCCTGAGGTGCAGCGACGCATCATGCTGGGCACGCACGTTCTTTCGAGCGGGTACTACGACGCGTACTACAACACGGCCCTGAAGGTGCGCCGCGCGATCAAGCACGAGTTCGACACGGTGTTCTCCTCGTGCCACGCGGTGCTGATGCCGGTGGCGCCGTCGCCCGCGTTCCGGCTGGGCGAAAAGACGCAGGACCCGTTGGCGATGTACCTCGAAGACGTGTACACGGTGACGATCAACCTGGCGGGCTTGCCGGCGATGTCGGTCCCGGCGGGGATGGCGCGCGACGGCGGCGTCTCGTTGCCGGTGGGCCTGCAGATCGTGAGCCCGGCGTTCGAGGAGTCGATGATGCTGCGGATCGCGCGGGCGTTTGAGCGCGCGACGCCGTGGGGATCCATGCGATCGCCGATGGCGTCGGGCGCATGAAAACGCCGCGGAAGGCCGCGGCGTTCGTGTGCGATGAGTTTGACGGGGGCTTCAGTCGACGCCGAGGAGTTGCTTGACGTTCTTGACGACGTCGGTGGCGGTCAGGCCGCACATCTTGAGCATCTCGTCGGGCGTTTTGGCGCTCTTGGGGATGCGGTTAACGAACATCTGGCGAAGGGGGAAGGCGTCGCCGCTCTCGGTGAGGGCGTCGGCGACAGCGCTGCCGAGCGAGCCGCCAAAGTTGTCCTCGAGCGTGAGGACCTTGCCGCCGGAGGCGTTGATGATGTCGAGCACGCCTTCGGTGTCGAAGGGGAGGCTGTACATGTCGACGAGTGAGGCGCTGATGCCGGCCTTGTCGAGCAGGTCGAGGGCTTTGTTGGCCTCGTGGACCATGTAGCCGCTGGCGAGGATGGCCAGATCGCGTCCTTCCGCGAGCTGCTGGAACCCGCCGAGGTTGAAGACGTCCTTCTCGCTGTAGAGGAACTCGGTCTCGGCGCGAAGGGTGCGCATGTAGCACAGGCCCTCGTACTCGGCCATGACGCCGACGAGCGCGTAGGCGGCGTGTGCGTCGGAGGGCTGCAGGATGTAGCAGCCGGGGTTGCCGCGATGGTCCTTCATGGTGGAGAAGGCGCGGAACCACGCGACATCGGGCAGCGACATCTGGCTGGGCCCGTCGGAGGCGAGGGTGATGCCGCTGTGGCTGCCAACGATCTTGAGGTTGGCGCCCGAGTACAGAGCCATCTCGATCTGGTCGTAGGCGCGGGTGAAGAACTTGCTGAAGGTCGAGACGAAGGGCACCTTGCCGCCGGCCGAGAGGCCGGTGGCGACGCCGACCATGTTCTGCTCGGCGATCTTGCACTCAAGGAAGCGTGCGGCCTGTGCGGCGTCCTTCTTGAACATCTCGCTCATGGTCGAGTTGGAGACATCGGCGTCGAGCACGACGACGCGCGGGTTGACCTTGCCCAAAGCACGCAGCGCGATGCCGTAGGCCCGACGCGTCGCGATGTTGCCCGAGTGGTACAGGCTCTCCATGTCCATCGACTTCATGGCGTCTTTGAGCGAGGGCATGTCGCCGGTGGCGTGGTCCGGGGCGGCGGTCTCCGGCGGGGGCTCGATGGTGAACGAGTCGCTGACGGCAAGGCTGCTGGTCAGTTCCTGACGCTTCTGATCCAGTTCGCCCAGCGCCTTCTTGAGCGCGTCGCCCGACGCCGGCTTGCCGTGCCAGCCCGAGCCCTGCATCGACTCGGCGCCCCAGCCCTTGACCGTGCGGGCAACGACGGCCATCGGCTTGCTCGCCTTGGCGAAGGCGTCGAACGCGCTCTTGATCTCGTTGGGCTTGTGCCCGTCGATCACACGCACGTCAAAGCCGGCGGCCTCGAGCTTGGCGGCGAGGCGGTCGGCGCCCTGCTGCTCGCTCACGCGATCGCTCTGCCCGTAGGCGTTGGCGTTGAAGATCGGAAGAACGTTGGTGAGCTTGCGGTCGATGATGTAGTCGAGCGCCTCGGCGATCTGGCCTTCGCGTGCTTCGCCGTCGCCGATGATGCAGTAGATCCGCTTGTCGATCCCGTCGAGTTTCGCCGCCTCCGCAAGGCCCGCCGCCACGCTGAGGCCCTGACCGAGCGATCCCGTCGCCGAGTCGAAGAAGGGCATGCCCTCCATCGGATTGGGATGTCCGTCGAGCTCGCTGTTCATCGAGCGCAGGTTCTTGAGGTCGTCCACCGTCAGCTTGCGACGGTTGGCCGGGTCCTTGCCGTACATCACGCCCAGTTTGGCCAGGGCGGCATAGACGGCGGGCACCGCGTGGCCCTCGCTCAGCACGAGGCGATCGCTGGTCGGATAGTCCGGGTAGTCCGGGCTCCAGCGCATCGTGTGGAACAAGAGGACCGTGACGAGGTGGCCGATGCCCATCGACGAACTGGGGTGTCCGCTGCCGGCGGCGGCGCACATCTCCAGCGACAAACGATCGATCTCGATGGCCTGAGCGTGAATGGCGGCTTCAAAAGACATCGGCAAATCCTCCGCGGCCGCGCGGCCGCTGTGTTCGTGGTCGCCCATCGCCCGACGCGCCCCATACGAAGCACGCCGAGCCTTCCCACAAACTACCGTCCAAACAACAAACAAGCCGATCGCCGCCACCGACACGCGTCGGCGGTGGGAAGGAGCACCTACGTCGAGTCGGGTGACGTCGCGTGGACCACGCCGCGGGACCGCTGTTTTCGCGTGATCCCTGCGCGATCCTCAATTTCCGCGCGCGAGCGCGGCAGCAGCGTCTCGCCGGGCGAAACCCCGCCGAGGTGAGTATCCGCAAACCGGCCCGCGAAAGCAAACGCCCAAACCCAAAAAAATAGCCCGGGCCCCGATCGAATGGATTCCGCTGCCAAACCCGCTCCACGGCCGCTCCACGGCCGGTCCGCGACCGGTCCGCGTGGGCGCACGCTCGGCCACACCTCACCGTTCGCGGGCGTCTGCTCCGTCGCCTCCTGGCCGGGCGTGTGGAGACGAACCGCAGAGGTTGACGCGTCGGGCCTTGTGCAAATGGACTTACAAAAAAACTTCGAAATCTTGGACAATCTTGGGGGGGGGGGGAGACTGACAGGCTCTCGATCGTCGTTCGTCTGATGAGCATGGGACTCCTGAACATGACTGACTGGATCACGTCCCGCTTATGGAGCGGGCTGATTTCGAGCGTGGGGGCTGCTGCTGTCTCTGTCGGTGCGAGCGGGCAGTGTGTTGGCCCCATCACTGTGCCCGCAGAGTCCGACGTGTGTGCGCCTTGTCAGGGGTTTCTCACCATCTCTTGCTTCGGCTCCGTGCGCGTAACAAGGTCCCATCAAGTTTGCGGCTTCGTGTTCATCGGAGCCACCGAGTGTCTGTCGACCAAGGAGCCTGTTGAGATTGGTTTTGAGGCCATCTGTGCGTACGAGCACGACTGGAGCAAAATCGTGGCGTGTTGGGGCAACGATCTCGCTCTAGCGGCTTCGTGCTTGGAATGCATCGTGTTCAGGGAGCCGCTCGCGTGCGCGGCTTGCCTCGGCTCGGGCGCTGGAAAGTGCTGGGATTGCGGCGATTTCGGCACCTGCGAGCCCAGTCCGACTTTGCGATGGAAGATCAGGGTTTCAGTCTTCAACAGAAGCGACGGCGCACATTGCGTTTTCCGGTTCCCAGGAGTCGGTCCGCGGGTGATGCCGATCCCTGATCCGGGTGATGGCGGCAAGCCATTGCACCTCGATCCAAAGGGCTTGCCGATGATCGATCCGGTCTAGCAGACTCCTTTGTTTGACGACGCAGCCGTCGCGCCCGGGCAGCCCCAGAGGTGAGTGTGGTTTCGTCCGGGCCCGACGCCGCTTCCATTCCCCAATACTCTTGCGCCTCTCGCTGGAGATCAGGCATGCAACACAGGCTTCTTGTCCGGGTCGTTCCGCTCAGTCTGGTCGCGGCATTGCACATCGTCTCGTCCGCGTGCGCCGGTGTCCCGTCGCCCGAACAAGCCGCGGCGATCATCCAGAGCGCAGTCACCGATGCGACCGAGCTCGCCGACATCGACGTCACAGCGCTCGTCAGCCAGCGCCAGAAGGCGGCTGATTGGAATCAACTGCATCAGGGCCTGCGCCGGGCTCTGGTGCTGAATCTTCCTGCCGGAACAAGTCCACAGACAATCGAGAAGCAGGAGATCGCCGCGCGAGAAAACGCCGACCGCATCTGGCGGGAAATGAACAGCGACAACCTTCAATGGATCCGTTACCGGCGTGTCGGCAAGGCGTGGCGCGTCGACCTTGCACCGTTTAAGGGCGAGGAGTCGATGCCCGAAGCGGTGGATACAACGACCGTCTTTTCTCCGCTTCCTGATCCAAAGACCACCACCATCGACCACGGCGCCAAGCTTGTGAGCCTCAGGCGGTCCGCCCAAGACACTCGGGGACCTGAGTGGCTGGACCCGCGCGGCGCGCGCGATCAGTGGGGCCGCGTGGTTCGCCGGATTCTCTCCGACGCAACGTCAAGCGACGTGAAGCTCGGCGAGGCAGCGCGAGCGGAATTTGTCGCTGCAATCCGACGCGACACTCCCGCAGCCTCGGGCGCCCGCCCCTGGGTCGTGGAAGCCGTCGCCGAGCAGGCCGGACGCACACGCATCACTGCGGGTTTTCCCAACGTCGCGCAGCCATTGCTTGAGTCGACCTTCGAAGATGCGCAGTTGACTCGGATCTCACATGTGCTGCTCAGAGAGCCCATGACCGGCCGGATTCGGATTGAGCGCAAGGGAGATCGTTTCGACGCGGACGGAGTCCCGCGCCGGGTGGAAGAGACCGTGTTTGACGCCAAGGGGGACGTGGAGAGCCGGCGCGTGTTCGAGGTGGTCGCGTTCTCGCTGCAACCGGGCGACCAGCAGACCCTGTTCGCGGGCACGGCGACCCCGCCGGGCTATCAGGTTCTCGACACTCGCGAGCCTTGATCGCGCCTGATCGACGGGCGAAGTCCCGCGGTGCGGATCGATCCGCGTGATCGGGCGAGTCGGTTCGTCGGTGCCCCGGGGGGCCAGATGCCTCGCAGTAGAGGAGCGATGAAGATTACCTGGCAAAGGTGCGGAACGAACGCGTGCCGCAGAGCGGGGCTCTCTGGAACGATCACGGACACGCAAAGTCGTTGTACGCCGCGGCGAAGAGGACGAAGTCCAGCGCGTCGGTGAACGTGTCGTTGTTCATGTCTCCCGAGCGCGAGAGGAAGATCGAGTAGGCGTTGGTAAAGACAACGAAGTCGGAGTTGTCGACCACGCCGTCGCCGTTGAGATCGGCGGGACAGTTGGCCGCGATCGGGCGTGGGTTGGCGGTGAGGCGGACGCGGGCCGACAGACTGGATTCGCTCGTGCTGCGTGCGGCCCATCGCGTGGAGCTGAAGAGTCCGTTGCCGAGGGTCACGGCGAGGTAGTAGTCGCCGGGCGGGAGCGAGGCTCCGTTCTGGTTGCTGAGGGCGCGGCCGGCGGTCTGGCCGGGGTCGGGCGCGGGGACGCCGCGGGATGCGGCTGTGCCGAAGGAGAGTTGAGGGAACGTGCCGCCGCCGCCGAAGGGCCCGTCGCCCGCGCCGGGGTTGCCGTTGAATCCACCCCCCGCGAAACTCACGCCGTTGAGCACCAGGCTTCCGGCGCTGTTGTAGATCGCGAAGTTCCAGTTGCCCGCGAGCGCCGAGCCGGGAGCGGTGAGATCGAGGAAGGAGAACTCGGGCAGTGGCTGCCCCAGCGGTCCGGTCTGCGCGGGCGTCGGGAGCGGGTTGGAAAGCGTGAAGCGAGCCCACAGCACGCCGCGTGGCGGCACCGTGATCGACGGCGTCTGCACGCTCGCCAAACGGAGCACGCCCAGGTCGAGTGTCGGATCGATCGTGGGCGGGACGGCCGCCGGCACGACAAAGGTCAGTTGGTTGTTCGAGTTCAGAGTGATCTGCGTCGTTCGCGGCGCGGGTGGTGGCACGGTCGCGAAGTTGAAACCATCGGCAAAGCTCGTGCCCGCCAGAGCCACAACAAGGAAGTACTGACCCGCCGCCAGCGAACCTTCCTGCCCTTCGAACGCGGCGCCGTTGTCGGTGCCCGAGCGACGCGGCGTGCCAAAGGAGAGCTGGTAGGCGTTGCGGTTCTGTGCGCTCGGCGGTGCGTCGGGGCCCGAGCCGCGGCTTTGGCCCGTGGCGACCAGCGTCGAGTCGGCCCGGTAGAGCGCGATGGCCATCGGAGCGGACGAACCCTCTGAGTCGATGTCGAAGAACGTCAACTGCGAGAGGTTGATCGGGTTCTTGAGGTTGAAGGTGTAGGAGACGAAGGGGATCGCGGCGGTGATGGTGTTCGATGCCGACACCGTGCCGTCGGGCAGGAAGCCCGACGAGCTGTTGATGTTGATCGCGCTGATCAGCGGGGTGTTGACGACCTGTCCGACAAGCCCGAAGACATAGCCGCGTGCCTGGCCGGGGACGGTGCCGACGTTCGTGTTGAGATAGCGTCGCTCGTTGCTGACGCCGGAGGGATGGACGAGCGACTGGCCGACGAAGACGCCGTCGGCATTGAGATCGCACATGTACTGCGGGTGCGTCGCGCCGGGGTTGGCGGGGTTGCCGGCGAAGCCGAGCGAGGTTTCGGTGACGGCGCCGGTGAACTGTGTGCCCAGCGCCTGTGTGGTGTTGGTGCCAAAGGCCCACGACACGCGCCCGTTGGGGAGCAGGTTCGCGCTGGTGAGGGGTGCCGTGCCGGGTGTTCCGGGCTGAACCACCGCGGCCTGCACGTACAGCGAAGTGTCTCCGGCCGAGAGGGCGACCGGAGCGGGCAAGTTGAAGAAGCCCGAGCGCGTGAGGAAGCCGGGCGCGAGCGTGGTGTCAAAGCCCGTGACGGTGAGTGTGTAGAAAGGTTGCGCCGCGGGCTGCAGCACGCTGGCTCCCGGCGCGCTGAAGCCCGCCAAGGCGATCTGATTGGTGCGATAGAACGAGAAGCGCAGGTTGAACGCCGACGCTTGATTGATGCCGAAGGCGTACTGCATGCCCGAGAGCAGACGCGGCCCCAGGTAGGTCGGCGCGTACGGGCCGTTGGCGAATGAGAGATCCTCGAGCACGTGCGAGATGGCAACGCTGCTGATGGGCGAAGCAAAGGCGTTGGTTGCGGTGTCGTATACCACAAGGTCGAGCACGGAGCGATCCGCGAAGGATGCACGCCGCTCGGGAAACGCCTCCTCGAGCGAGGTTCCGACCTTGACGTCCATGGGGGGACGAAGCTCGCGGACCAGCGGCAGGTCTTCACCCGCCGCGGCACCGCTCGAAGTTGCGACGCCCGCGAGCACGTGCAGCGCGACGCCGCTCCATCGGAGCACGCCAAAGCCGAGCGACGCGGAAGCGCGGACGCGGGGCCCGCCGCGTTCAAACCGGGATGGAGTCACTGGGTGATCGAAAGTCGGGGGCACGCTCTCTCCATGCCGAACGCGGCCGTGGCCCCCACGAAAGTGTACTGGACGCGAGCGAAGAACCAACACAAATCTGCGGCATCCCTCGCTCCGCGCATGAAGTAAGTGTGCGCGAATTCAGACAGCGAGATCTGCTGGCCGGCGGTCTCCACGCGGTCTGGACACCCATCTTCGCCCGAACAGCGCTTCGCAACGCGGGGTCAGGGGCAGACGAATTCGGAGTAGGCCTGAGCGAAGATGGCGAAGTCGGCGTTGTCGACCACGAGATCGGCGTTGAGGTCGGCCGGGCAGCCCGCGGGCATGAGCGGGTCGCTGCAGTCGAAGATCGCGTACGCATCGGCGAAGAGGACGAAGTCGAGGTTGTCGACGACGAGGTCGCCGTTGAGATCACCCGGGCAGTTGGCGGTGATCTCGCCAAGCACCGTCAGCGTGAGCGGCGCGAAGATGATCGCGCCGGGGAGATCCTGATCGCTCGTGTTGATGGTGTAGACCACCTGATAGGTGCCGGGCGGATTCGCCGAGTCGAGCGAGACGACCGAGCTGTTGGCGCTGCCGGCCGCGATGGAGACCGGGCTCGGGAGCGAAAAGCTGAAGACGCTCGACGAGTTGGCCGGCGTCGGGGTGCCGATCCAGCCATCGACATCGAGGTTGGCGGTCAGGCCCGGCGTGACCAGCAGGTTGTAGACCGGGGCGGGCTGGGTGTGCGTGCCGCTGTTCTGTGGCACGCTTCCGAAGTCGATCAGTCTGGACGTCGTGGCCGCGGGCGTTGTGAAGGAGGGGGAGGCGTGGGAGAGGATGGAGGCGTTGACGGTGATCACGTCATTGGCGTCGTTGGCGCCCTGGCCGGCGCCGGCCGAGGTGAGGTCGGTGTTGTCAATGACGATGGTGCCGGTGTAGGAGCCGACGCCGGAGGTGGTGACGCCGACCGCGAGCACGCGTGACTGGGGGTTGAAGGCGAAGGCCTTGCGCGGCCCGCTGAAGTTTGACGTTGCCGCACCGGAGACGATGATGTCGTAGGTGGTGGGGGTGACGCCGGTCTTGTCGAGAACGACGTTCTGCGTGCCGAACGCCGGCGCTCCGGTGATGACGGGGCCGAAGGTGACGGTGCGTGCGGAGGCGCCGCCGGCGTTCGGCGTGGCGACGGAGAGCTGTGAGTTGTTGGGCGTGGGTCCCCAGATGGCCCAGACGAACTCGGGGCGATCGACGAAGGGGTTTCGGTTGTTCTGGTAGTAGGTCGGGTTGAGGGCCTGTGAGTAGACGCGCTGATTGCGGAGGCGCTCGCGCTCGTCCACGGGGTTCTCAAAGTGCCAGGCGAGGAGGCTGGTGAGCACGCCCATGCGCGACACGCCGACGCTGAAGCCCGAATCAACCAGGATGAACGGACCGGTCGTGGTGCTGCCGCCGGCATCGCCGTAGCGCGTGGCGGCGTAGAACATGGTGCGGGCGATTTCGCCGCGGTACTGGATGGGCGAGCCGGGCTGGGTGGGGTCCCAGAGGCTGGCGGAATTGAGGCCGAAGGGCTCGTTCCCGCGGGACGAGTTCACGCTTGGGTTGCAGGGGCGGAGCATGTGGTAGTCGGAGTAGTTGGGGCCGGAGGAGTTGCCGTAGGAATCGGGCCAGGTGTGCTCGCGGTTCCAGGTGATGCCCGAGTCCCACGCGCTTGGGACGGACTGTCCGGTGTAGACGAGGATGACGTTGTTGGGGTTGTTGGGATCGCGATCGATCAGCGGCAGCGCGAAGCGCGCATCGCCGTAGGAGCGGCTGATGAAGCCGGTGGAGATGATCGTGCGCAGGTTGGACTTGAGCGTGGGGCCGATGCCGGTGGCATTGGTGTAGTACCCGGCGGGTGGGTCGTTGGGATCGGCGAACGCCGTCGTCGCGCCCGCGAGCGCAAGCAACAAGCACATCCGGGTGAGGCGTGTGTGCATCTCTATCTTCTCCGAGTGAGACGAATCGTTGGGGCGGGCGGCGGCAAAGTCATGAACGACGGCTCCAAAAGAAGAGAAAGGGCCCTCTTTCGAGGGCCCTTTCGGTGGTCACACGTTCAGATCACGTGTTCGCGGACCCGAAGACCGGGCCGCGGCATGAAGATGCCTTAGGGGCAGAGGAAGTCGTTGAAGGCGGTGGCGAAGAGACCGAAGTCGCTCGCGTCGGTGAAGGTGTCGAGGTTGAGGTCGCCGGCGAGGTCGCTGAAGTTGTTGTAGGCCTTCACGAAGATGGTGAAGTCGGTGTTGTCAACGGCCAGGTCGCCGTTGAAGTCAGCCGGGCAGGTGGTGGACGGACCGCGGTTGTCACTGTTGATGGTGATGGTGGCGGTCAGGCTGCTGCCGCGGGTGCTACGAGCGCCCCAACGGTTGGCGAAGAAGAGGCCGTCGCCCAGCGTGGTGACCAGGTAGTACTGGTCGGCCGGGAGGGCGGAGCCGTTCTGGTTGTTGAGCTCGCGGCCGGGGTTGAGGCCCGGGGGCGGGACGGGGATGCCGCGCGACGGAGCGGTGCCGTAGCTCAGCTGAGCGAGGCTGCCGCCGCAGGCGTTGGGGCCGTCGCCGGGGCCGGTGTTGTTGTTGAACCCGAAGCCAGCGAGCGAGGTGCTCGTGGGCATGAGGGTGCCGGCGTTGTCGTAGAGGGCCAGGTTCCACTCACCCACGACCGAGGAGCCGGGCATGGTGATGTCGAGGAAGGTGACATCGCTGAGGGGGTTGCCGTTGGGATCGAACGCGCCGGTGGTGGGGATGGCGTTGGTGAGGAAGAAGCGGACCCAGCCGGTGGCGCGGGCGCGGACGCTGAACTCCGGCACCGTGTCCAGACCACCGAGCAGGACGGCGCGGTCGCCCGCGGGGGCCAGGGCAGGAGCCGCGGCCGGATCGAGCGGAGCGCCGTTGTTGTTGGTGGTCAGGTTGAGGGTGAAGGTGACCGGGCTGGCGGGGACCACCGGGTCGATGGTCCAGCCGTCACCGAAGCCGGTGCCGGCAAGGCCGACGGCGACGTAGTACTCGCCGGCGGGCAGGACGCCTTCCTGACCGGCGTACTGCTCACCGTTGTCGACGCCGAGACGACGACCGACGCCGTACGACACCTGGAACGCGTTCGCGTCGGTGGCGCTGGGCGGCGCATCGGGGCCCGAGCCGCGGCTCTCGGCGAAGTCAAAGACAGCGCCGTCGGGCGTGAAGACGGCGAAGGACGCCGGGTTGGGGTTGGGGTTCTGGCCATCTTCGGTGTCGATGTCCAGGAAGCGCTGCGTGGTGTAGCTCAGCTCGCTGGCGACGTTGAACTTGTACCAGCGGACGGGCGTGGACGCGTCGAGCGTGTTGGACTCGACGGTCTGGCCGTCGTCGAGGCTGCCGCCGCCGCCGTTCAGCGACGTCGCGACCGGGGCCGGGTTGCCGGTCTCGATCTGGCCGATGAGACCAAACACGTACGCGACCGTCGGACGACCGCCGGCGGTGAACGTGTTCGAGTTGATGTAGCGACGCTCGTTGACGACGGGGGCGCCGGCAGCCACGTGGACCAGCGACTGGCCCATGAACGTGCCGTCGTAGTTGGCGTCACGGCCGTACTGCGGATGGTTGCGACCGGGCGACGCGGGGTTGCCGGCAGCGGCGAGGGCGGCCTCGGTGAAGGCGGCGCTGGTGGGGGTGAAGCCCGCACCGAACGTCGCGTTCGTGTTGCTGCCGTAGAACCAACGGAAGATGCTGCCCGCGTTGGGGAGCAGGTTCGAGCTGGTCACGGGAGCGGTGCCGGGGGTGCCGGGGAGGACGGCGGCAGCCTGGAGAACCAGGGCCGAGTCGCCCGCGGGCATCTCGACGGTGCCGGGGGTGAGGAAGAAGCCCGAGCGCGTCACGAAGCCGGGGCAGATGTTCGTGTCAAAGCCCGTGATCGTGAGGGTGTAGTAGGGCGTGGCGGTCGGGTCGACCATGCCGGCGTCGGGGGCGGTGAAGCCGGCCCAGTTGACCTGCGAGGGGCGGTAGTAGGAGAAGCGGATGTCCCAGGCAGCGGTGCCGCCGATGACGCCGTAGCTGTACTCCATGCCGCTCAGCGTGCGCGTGCCGGTGAAGGCCGCGTCGTACGGTCCGGGGGCGAGGTTGATGTCCTCGAGGATGTGCGAGCAGTTGCCGAGCGTCGCGCCGTTGTAGCTGAACGAGCTGCTCGAGCCGTTGTACACGATGATGTTCGTGACGGCGCGATCACCGAACGTTCCGTTCAGGTGCTGGCCCTTGCCGACCGGCTCATTGACGCGGTCGATCAGGACCTTGCCGTTCGTCACACGCGTCATCAACTGGTCCGACTCAGCAGCCAGAGCGACCGAGCAGGTCGCGCCAGCGGCGCCCACGAGCATGAGGGCAATCATCTTCCGATCCATGTGAAACACCTCCGAAAAAAGGTTTGCGCAAACCAAACGAGCAGACGACTCCACGGGGAAACGGTCACAGAGCGTGAGTCCGGAGCGGGAACATGCCGCCGATTCCCGCACTCGGCGCTTCAGCAACAAATCGAGATCTCCCACAAGGATCTCTCGACGATTCCCCCATCGAGATCGATGTCCGATTCAAGATACATGACGCCCTAACCCCTGTCAACGGCAAATCTTGGCTGGTCGGCAAAACCGGCCGAAATCCACGACTCTTCCACATTCGACGGATACGTCCGAGAATGCTTCCGACCCACGAACACACGACCTCGGGGAACTGCGAGGCCAACATCGAGTGGATCGTCCGCTTTGCGCTCGCCCTCCAGCAGTTCCTCCAACTTCACATCTCTCTGCGGGCGGTCACGTGGCTCCGGCGCATCGTGATTCGGCGTCACCCCCCTCCCCATCGACGCCACCTGCCAACGCACACACCAGCCGCGGCGACGGAGAGCGTTGTTCGGCAAGCCGGTATAACCACGGGGCGAGCGCGGAGAACTGGGGTTTCTGTTGGGTGTTCTGTTGGGGGATTGGGAGGATGTGCCGCTAGGGTCTCTGAATCATCCGGTAGGTCTGTTGGTTGAGGCGAGACTCGTCCATGTAGAAGGTGTAGAGGGGTGTGCTGGCGGCACCGGTTTCGTGGCGGCGGACCGAGCCGTCGAGGAACGCGAAGTTGGAGATCTGCGTGCCGTGCCACCAGCCGTGGCGAGTTGGCTGGCTGAGCAGGTAGGTTTGTGGGTAGCGGCCGGCGCACATGGCGCCGGCGTCGCCGAGGATGACGAAACGGGAGGGACCGACGCGCAGGTGCTGGGGCCCAAGCCACCAGGCGAAGTTGCTGCGCTCGGGAAAGCCGCGGACGAGGACGCCCTCGTTGGATCCTGGGAGGCAGTACATCCAGTCGTTGGCCTCGTAACTGGTGCCGAGCTGTTCGTACATGGTGGTGCCGGTGGCGGCGCCTGCGGCAACGGGGACCCAGATGTTGGGCGTGTTGCGGACGGTGTCGCGCGAGCCGTTGTCGCTGGGGCAGCGGAAGGCCTGGGTTTTATTCTCGATGGCGGGGTTGGATTGGATGTAGATGTTGAGCGGGCGGCTGGGATCGACGAGCGCGGAAGGTGTGGTGAGATCGCCGTCGGAGTCGCGGCCGTACCAGTGGACGCCGCCGAAGGACCAGTGGACGGAAGAGATGAGCCCGCGTGGTGCGCCGGTCCGCGGCACGCCGCCGGGGGGTATCCATCGTGCGATGTCGTTGCTGCGCGGGACGGGGAAGACGCGAAAGTCGTTGATGTACATCTGCCACGCGGCCCCGAGCGTGCGGAGGTTGGCGGTGCACTGGGTCTGGCGGGCCGCCGTGCGGGCCCCGCGCAGGCCGGGGAGCAGGATCGAGATGAGCAGCGAGACGACGGCCAAGACGACCAGCAACTCGACGAGCGAGAAGCCGGAACGTCGGCGATCGCGGGGTCTGGAGTCGGAGCGGCTCACGACGTCATGGTCGCATGCACGTCAAGGGGCGCGGGGACGCGGGTGATGGGAACCTGCGCGGGCCCGTCAGGGGCAGAGAAAATCGGTGAACGCGCCGGCGAAAAGAACAAAGTCGGTGTTGTCGCAGAATCCGTCGCCGTCGAAGTCGCCGAGGGTCTGCGGCTGAGGCACGACGAACTCGTTGTAGGACTCGACGAAGAGAACAAAGTCGGCGTTGTCGACGACGTTGTCGAAGTTGAGATCGGCGATGCAGGTGATCGCGCTGATCGTCGTTTGGCCGGAGGTGAAGACCAACCCGCCGAGGTTGGTTGGGGTGATGGCCACGTTGCCGATCGTGAACGTCGCGACGCCGTCGGCTGAGAACTGGCCGGTGAGATCGAACGAGATCGTCGCGGGCGTGGAGCCGATCGTCGCGGCGGCGGCATAGGTCACAGTGGTTGGCCCTGCGGGAAAGCCGCCGGTCGGATTGCCGAAGACGCCGGTGAGATCGTCGGGCGTGCCGCCGAAGGCAGTGATGATGTTGACCACCGGCGTGGGGCTGAAGTAGAGCAAACCCAGAATGGAGTTCAGAGGTGTGCCGCGGACGTTGCCCGAGATTTGGAAGCGGTATCGCAGCGCCGGATCAAGAGCGGCGGGGGCGCTCGAGCGGGTGTTGGCGGCGGAGGAGACGCCGTTGGTGATCGAAACACCCGTCAACGGCACCTGCACCGATGGTGCCGCGAGCAGGGCATCGGTCGGCGCGACCAGAGCCGCCATCGCCGCAAGCGAGGGTGCGATGAAGGAAACAACGCGGTCACGACGAGTACGTAGTGTGCGCATGTGAACACTCCCAACTGTGATGCAGACCCGCAACCCGACCCCGCGAGCCTATCAGAAGCCGCAAGAGCCGCGCGGCACGCGTCGCCGGGGACGGCTAGGGGCAGAGGAAGTCGTTGTACGCGTTGACGAACAGCACGAAGTCGCCCGCGTCGACAAGGCCGTCGGCGTTGAGGTCCGAGGGGCAGCCGGCGGGCATGATCGGATCGGCGCAATCAAAGATGTTGTACGCGCCGACGAACTGGATGAAGTCGGCGTTGTCCACTTGGTTGTCGTTGTTGAGATCGCCGGGGCATGCGGTGGGCAAGCGAGGGACATCAAACCGCAGATCGTCGAACCCAACCGTCGCGCTTTGCGAGAACATGCGGACGCGGTGGATGCCCCGTGCGCTCACGGCGAGCGGCGCCGGGTTGCTGTCGGGCTGGGTGTCGCTGGCCAAGAGATTTCCGTCCACGTCGTAGGCTTCGAGCGTCTTGCTGCCGGGAATCGGCTCTAGGTCGCCCCTGACCGAGACAGAGGCGACGACGTACTTCACCGTGCCGGTCGGATCGAAGAACGCGGCCTCGACGGGAAACGTGCTCTGATATGTCAACTCGCCGGCGACGTTTGACCCGCCGAGGATGTTCATTCCGCTCGGCGTGTTCGCGCCGTGGTTGACGACCGCGACAAAGGCGGAGCCGGAAGAAAATCGCACGCCGTGCGTCGTGAGATAGAAATCAGACAACCGTGACGCGGCCGGAATCGCCGCGCCCGGCAAGTTGCTCATTGCCGGAAAATCCTCGAACTCAAGAAGGATCGGCTGAGCTCCGGCGCTTGACATGGCGACCAGCATCCCGGCGCCGACTGCGGCACGCACACGAACGCTCGGCCAGCAACGCAACTCTGGAAGCCTCTTCATCCGAGCAGCGTATCACGGGCATCAAGAGCGCCGGGGCGAGGGCCCAACCACAGACAGGTCGAGGCCTCGTACGCCGCGGCGAAGTTCTTGAGGTCCCCATCGTCCGAGAGGGCATCGGCGCTGAAGTCCATCGGCGCCGGTGTTGGCGACGTGAACGTTGTGCGGCCACGTGCAGCGGCGGTGATGGTCCGCGGCACGCGTGCCAGTCTCGCGGGGCCGAAAGAGCCCCGATGCACACATCGTCGGGGATGTCTAGGGGCAGAGGAACTCGTTGTAGGCTTTGACGAACAGCACGAAGTCCTGGTTGTCGACGATCGTGTCGTAGTTGAGATCCGACGGGCAGCCGGGCGGCATCGAGGGATCGGTGCAGTCCAGCAGGTTGTACGCGGCGACGAACAGCACGAAGTCGGTGGTGTCCACCTGGCCGTCGTTGTTGAGATCGCCGGGGCAGAAGGCTCGCGGCGTGAAGGAAAGCCGCATGCCCAGCGGCCCCCAGGTGAGACCAGAAGTTGCTGACGAACTGCCGTAGTTGTACACGCTGGCACCAGCCGCGATCGGCACGTCGCTTTCACCATCGAAGGAGGCGGAAAAGTCGGTGTTGAGCGCGCCCTGCGATCGGATGGTCACGCACAGGTCGCCGCCGGTGTATCGGTAGAGGCGAGTGAAGGGGATGTACCAGGCGTTGTCGGCGGGTGCGGCCGGTGGTCCGGAGATCGGGAACGCGTTGGCGGGCACGGTGAGCGGGCCCCGGCGAGTCATCAACTCGCCCGGGGCCACGTTGTCGGCGAACGTTGTGCTGATCGTGAGCGGGCCGCGGGCCGCGGGCGCGATGGACACGTCGAACTGCTGCAGGAACGTGTCCGCGTCGGGGAAAGGCTTGTTGCTGAAGAACGTGTCCGCCCGAAGACTGAGCCCGGTGATCACCGAGCCCACAGGAACGCTGCGCAACTCACTGGCCGGGATGATCGTCTGGACCGCGGCCTGCGCAGTGAACGGCAGGTCCCACCCGCTCGATCCTTCCCGGGTCGCGATGCTGTTGGGTGTCATCACCGACGGGATATACCCCAGCTTCATCGCCGTGCCCGTGTAGTTGGATGAGTAGAAGAACCCGGCCGGCGCACCGACGCTGAAGGCATAGGTCGTCCGGTTCGTCTCGGCGGTCCCGAACACCGCTTCCATCCGACCGACCGGACCGGAGAGGCCGGTGTGTCGGATCGTGATGCAAAGCGGCCCGCCCTTGTAAACAAACGCCCGCTGGAACTGCACCAGTTTGCCGAAGTTCCCGTTGCTGCCGGGGGGCATCGTTCCCGCCGCCAGAGACCACGGCCCGCTGTGGACGACCATCTTGTCCGCGCCTTCGTTGGCGGCAAAGGTCAGGCCCATCCCGGCGGGCTGCGCGGTGGCGCTGCTGACGCTCACCTCAAAGCTCGTCGCGGTCACGTCCAGCGCCGGCGCGGGGGTGAGGGCCGACGCGATCTGGCGCAGCCAGAGTGAATCGATCACGCTGCCGACGGGGATGTAGCGAAGCTCGGACGCGGAGAGGATCGTTTGAAGAACCGGAGCGGCCTCGAGAAGTGTGCCGAAGGCGTCCGCGCCGGGGCTCAACTGGTTCAGCGGCGAACTGGTGCCGGCATCGATGCTGAACATCGTGGTGATGTAGGGCGATGAATTGGGCGCGGAGCCCCCGGCCGGCGGGGCGGCTTCGCGTGCTTGCACCGTCGTGTTGTACCCCGAAGACGGACTGAAGACGCCATCGAGGAACGAGTTGCCCGCCGCCGGCTGTCCGGAGTGACGCGTGACCGCGAGCAGCGGGCCGCCTCGATAGAAGTAGGGGTTGCTGAATGCGATCGGCCTTCCGAACGGGGCGTAGGCGAGGTCCCCTCTGGCCGGCATCGCGCCGATCGGGAACGTCAGCGAGCCACCCCGCACCTGAACCGCGTCCGCGCCGACGTTGCTCGCGATGGTCGGCAGCAACGAGCCGGGCGCCGTGGTCGCCCTGGACAGTTCCACGTCGAACTGGGCAAAGGTCGTGACGACGTCGGGCCAAGAGGTGCCCTGGTTCGGGCTGCGGCGAAACGCCATGGCGACAAGCCCCGAGCCCGGGCCGATCGTGTCGAACTCGCTCTCGCTCGCCACCGCCACTTGATCAACACTTATTGAGGATGTCAGGGTGGCGTACCCGGCGTCGCCTCGCGCGTCGGCGAGCTGGTCGGGCACGACCAACTTGGTCACGCCCGAAGCGAGATCCGGCGTCGGGGGCGTGAACGTCAGCCGCACGATCGGCCCGCCGGGATCCACGACGAGGGATGCCGTCGCGTCGGCGTTGCCATCGCTTATGGCGGTGCTCTGCGACGTGCCGGTGTTGTTCGCGTCGGCAAAGGAGGTGAACGTGCTCGACGGGCTGGTGACGCGCCACTGAATCACGAGCGGCCCGCCCGAGTAGCGATAGGCTGTGGTGAAGGGGATCAACGGTCCCCACGCCTGCGGGACGCCGGGCGCCGTGCTGACGAACGGGTAGGCGTTGGCCGGCACGTTGAGCGGACCGCTGCGGACCAGGACCGGCGCCAGCAGGTTGGTCGCGTAGTTCGTCGACATGGTGGCAGGGGTGAGCGACGAGCTTGCGAGCGTGACGTCGTAGCGTGAGATCGTGAACGCGCTGGCCGGGAAGGCGCTCGAGAACTGGCGGTCCAGGCGCACCTGCATCCCGGTGATCACGCTGCCGACGGGAATCCCGGTGAGCAGGTCCTCGCCGTAGAACACCTGGATCGTGCCGGCAGGGAAGTTTCCGATCGGCAGCGAGTTGCCCGTGCCTCCCGCCACCGTGTCGTTCGCGGGCGGCAGGGTCTGGCGGCTCTGGCCCGGCGCAGCCGCGGCCAGGCCGAAGGCGAGCCCGATCGCCGCGGCGATCAGAAGTCCGCGCCGCGGGGCCTGCATCGCTGTCCATTCAGTCGCGCGGCGAAGAGTCGGCGTCGGTGCGGGCAGGGAATGCTTGCTCAAGGGGCACCTCAAGAATCAGGACACGGTCGGTCGCAATAGACGGAGGCTACCGGGCGTCGCCCGGCGCGCCAAACACAAAACCGAAACCTCTCATCTCTTGCGGAGCGTAAAGGAGCGGCCCGCATCCGCTCCCGGCCTTTCCCCAGAACCAACCGGCTCACGAACGCCGTGTTTCCGCCGTGTTTACGCCGTGCTTCACGGGCACAGGAATTCGTTGTACGCCAAGGCGAACGCGACGAAGTCGGTGTTGTCCACACCGCCGTCGGCGTTGAAGTCGCTCGGACAGCCCGGCGGCATCGAGGGATCGGCGCAGTCGAAGATCGCGTAGGCGTTGGCGAAGAGGACGAAATCTGTGTTGTCGACGAGACTGTCGGCGTTGAGGTCCGCGGGGCAGGGCGGGCGGCTGACGGTGACGCTCCATGGATCAAAGTCAAAGCGTGTGCGTCCGCCGGCGCCGGTGATCGCCAGATAGACGGTGTACGGCTGCGAGCGAGCGGCGGGGGTGGTGGTCCAGGCGATGCTCGCGGGTGTGGGCGTGGAGGCCGCGGGGAGCGAGACGCTGCCCAGCAGGATGCCCGCCTGGGTGCCGCCTCGGAGCGGATTTCGATCGTCGGCGGCAAAGAGCGAGACCTGCACGGGCGCGCCGGTGGACTGATAGAAGAAGGACGTGGTGTTGGATTCGCCGGTGGTGAGGGTGGTCTTGGTGCTCTGGACGCGGAAGACATTGGGCCACGCGGGCTGGGTGGTGGTGATCGCGAGGCGTCCGCCCGTGCCGACGGTCGCGGTGCCGCCGAGGGTGTTCAGCAGTCCTGCGCGTGGCTGCGTTCCGAAGCGGTCGCCGCCCCCGCTCAAGCCCGCGATGCGGGAGTACCAGAATCCGCTCTGAGCGCGTGGGCGCGTGTCGAAATCGGTGGTGTACCAGTTCGGGTTGATGCAGGCGACGCACTCGCCGTCGCCGGTGGCGGCGGTGTCGATCGTGCCGAAGTACCAGGTGTGGATGAGGCTGTGGTTGCCCGAGCCGAGATTGCCCATCTGCTGGTTGAAGGCGCCGGCGAGGCTCGAGCCGGTGGGCAGGGCGACGTTCTGCCAGATGTTGTCGGCGAAGACGACGGTGCTGACCACGCGGGCGGCGGCGTCGCCAAAGAGCGCGACGGGCACGGGATCGAGCGTGGTGAGCTGATCGACCCACACGCCGCTCTCGCCCATCGTGCGCGCGAGCGAGGCCACCAGCGCGCCGCCGCGGCTGTGTCCGATCACGTGGAAGGGCTGCGCGAGCACGGAGCGCCCGCCGTAGGTCCAGGATTGCAGATGCGTAAAGACCGCCTGCGCGACGTTCTGCGTCGCGACGGCGGGGTCGAACTCGGATGGCTGGGGGAGCGAGCGCTGAAACGAATCGATCGCGGTCCAGTCGAGCGCGACGACGAACTCGCCGGTGGTGAAGGTGCTCTCGGGCGCGACGGCGACGGGGAGTTGTGTCACGACGAGCCCGCCGCCGGCCTGTGTGACCACGAGGTTGAGCCTTGTGACGTTGACGCCGGGCGTGCCGGCACGCCGAGCGATGGCGTCGGCCATCGCGTTCACCCACGTCATGTCCGCGTTGAAGCCGTGGGTGACGATGGTGACGCCGCCGGCGAGGGCGGAGGACCAAGGTGTCACCGCGAACGCGACAGCAAGAGCTCGAATGATTCTTCGCACGGACCGCCTCTCGAAAGTGCCTGCATCAAGCGATCACACTGGTCTGCACAAGGACACACAGGTCTAAGCGACCCCACCCAGTTGTCAACCTACTCGCCCGCAGCTCCATCACGGCTGTACACCGTGACACTCCTTCAACACAGTACCAAGCCTCACGAGCACCCACGGCCCCGACGGAGATCAAGACAAAAGACAATTTAGCCGGGAATCGACAGCAAAAACTTACCTACATCATTGGCCTCAAGCTCTTCGCGGGTCATCTTTTCCGCGACTCTCCAGCCATTCCGCTTGCCGTCAATCAGGTCAGTACACCTCTCGTAGGGGCCGGGCGCTTTGAGTGCGGCATTGGACGATCTGATTGCGCAGTCCGACAAGTAATTCTCGATTGCACGACGCTTCGTCACATGCACCTTTGCATTTATCGCTTCACAATGTCGCACAAACTCTTGCCGGACTTCATGCAGCGGCGCATTCTCGCTTGTTCGCTCGCTGTCGATTAACACATACACCGGCAGGTGGAAACGGCGTGCCTCATCAATCACATAGCGTCCCGAAGCGGAAATTCCGCTTCCACCATTAAGATGAAAGACTATAACTCGCGATTCCTTTGATAAAATTCGGAGCCACGTCCGGACCGTTCGAACATCGTTCGGACCTTCAACAAAAAGTACCGCAGAAGCCCCAAGCTCGGGCCTCGCACCAAACTGGAGCTCCGCAAGAGTACCGAGGGATGTCTCAGGAGACTCAAGCGTCTCCACAACAGACGTGCCGTTCGGCTGGGGGGTTAGTACCCAGACGTCGTCAGCGACGGTTCGTGCAAGTCCCAGTGAATGCGTTGAAAAAAGAACACCATGCCTGACGAATGAACGCAGCAGTTCGATGTACTTCACCTGCAATCGCGGATGGAGATTGGAATCGGGTTCATCGAGCAGCAAATAACTTGGATTCTTGAGCGCAACTGCAATCGCTGAGACGATAAACTGTCCAATACCACTGCCAATCTCTTCAAGCCTTCTGGTTGCGTTTCGAAGCCGAACATCGATTCGTGAAGCGCCGGGAACTGGTCGAATCTCTAGGTCCTGTATTTCAAGCACTTCACGAAGCCTGCGCACGACAGCATGAAATCGATCTGACAACCTGCGATCTTTATTTGTCTCCCAGGCATCCAATTGATTCACCAACATCGACCCGAGAGGAACGTCATACCAACCCTGGCCACTATTCTGGCCAGAGAATGGTGCGCGAGCTGCTGGCAAAAACATAACCTCAGACGCAGACATGCTTGCTTTCGACAAAAGTTGAGTATTTACACGGATATTTCCCTCACCTGCGCGGCTGCCTTCAATATTCCAGTCCCCCATGAAATTCCATGCATTCGAATCGATTTTGGGCAATTCGGGGAAATCAACGCTGCACCGCTCATCTTCGAGAAGCCGGAGCCGCAAACAACTGCCTTCTATCGCGCCCAAGTCATTCTTCACGTGCAGTTGAACAGATGCTTCATGTTGACCGGTTCGAATTACGTCCCTGAAGGGTATTTGTTCGATCGGTCCTCGAATGCCACCTTGTGGACCATTCCTGAGCGCGTTCAGAAAGTTGTGTGCGGTGTTAAAGGTGGCGAATAAATCACGCAGCTCGTAAAGAGATCGTACTAACGTAGACTTGCCGGCGTTGTTTACGCCAACGAAAGCCTGCACTCCGCTTCGCAACCGAAGTGTTGCTGGTCGATCAGATCCAAAGCAACGATAGTTGGAAAGAGTCAGGTGGAATTCCATTGGCCCCCCCAGCGGGAATCACGAGTTGATGACGCGACCTTCACTCGCCAGAGCCGCCTCATGCACGGACTCGTGCATCGTCGGGTGGGCGTGGATGGTGCAGATGAGTTCTTCGCTGGTGGCTTCGAGACGCCGCGCCAGCGACAGTTCGGCGATGAGTTCCGTCGCCTGATCGCCCATGATGTGCGCACCCAGGATCTCGCCCCGGGGCAGACCACGGATGATCTTGCAGAAGCCGTCGGTGTGCCGCGTCGCGATGGCCTTGCCCAGCGCGCTGAAGGGGAAGGTGCCGGTGTCGTAGTCCTTGCCCTTGACCAAGCCGCGTTCCTTGAGGGCGCGCTCGGTGAAGCCGACGCTGGCGACCTGCGGGTGGCAGTAGGTGCAGCCGGGGATGACGGTGTAGTCGATCGGAATCGGCTCGTGGAGCTTCTTGCCGTGCTCGGTCTTGCCGTCGCGCCAGGCGAGGCGCTCGACGCAGATGATCGCCTCTTCGCCCGCGACGTGCGCGAGCCACGGCGGGCCGATCACGTCGCCGATCGCGTACACGCCCGGCAGGTTCGTCTTGTAATCAATGGCCCGCGGCTCGGGCTTGCTCGCGTCGTAATCGGTCTTGATGTGGTCCTTGAACGTCTCAAGCCCCAGCGACGCATCAAACAGCCCGTCGAAGCGGCCCTTCACGCCGATCGCCAGCAGCACCTTCTCGGCTTCGAGCGTTTCCTTCTTGGATTCGTCGGGTTTGCCGTTCACCATCGGCGCGACGGTCACTTTCGCGCCCGTCGCGGTCTTTTCGATGTTGGTCACGCCGGTGGAGGTCTTGATCTCCATGCCGTGCTTCTTGAAGACCTTCTCCATCGCGACGCACACGTCGTCGTCTTCGACGGGCAGGATCCGCGGCATCATCTCGATGACCGTCACCTTGGTCCCGAACGTGTGATAGAAGTAGCCAAACTCCATGCCGATCGCGCCGGCGCCGACGACGATGAGGCTCTTGGGCTGGGCCTTGTTGAACATCGCCTCGCGCGCGCCCCAGATCTTGTCGCCGTCGAACTTGGCGAAGGGCAGATCGCGAGCGACCGAGCCGGTGGCGACGACGACGTGGGTCGCGGTGATCGTCTCTTTCACCGCGCCGGGCGTGGCGGGCGCGCTGGTGAGCTGATCCTGCACCGTGCATTCCTGCACTTGAATCTTGACGGCGTTGGCCGGCCCGCGGGCTCCGGGCTTGGCCGCGGCGATGATCTTGGCGTTGCCCTTGATCGACTCGATCTTGTTCTTCTTCATCAGGAACTCAACACCCTTGTTGAGTTTGCTCGCGACGTCGCGCGAGCGTCCGATGGTCTTGGTCCAGTCGAACTTGATGTCGCCGGTGATCTGCAGGCCCCAGGCGTCGCGCTCCTGGAGTTTCTCCATGAGCTCCGCGTTCGCGAGCAGGGCCTTGCTGGGGATGCATCCCCAGTTGAGGCAGACGCCGCCGAGCTTGTCGCGCTCGATGATGGCGGTCTTGTACCCGAGTTGAGCGGCCCGGATGGCCCCGACGTAGCCGCCGGGTCCGCCGCCAATCACCACAACGTCAAAGTGCCGCTCGGCCACTGGTGCATCCTTTCTGGACACGCCCGCCGGGGCCCAGAAACGGCCTCGCGACGAGCGGAGGCCACTATAGGAAAGACGACCAGCCGCGTGCCGCGTTGGGGACGTGGACGATGTGCGGCGGGTGTTTCTCGTCACCCATGCTGGTTGGCGCGGAGGACGGGTCGTCCCGTTTGTGGAAGAGAGGCTGACGAGCGTACATGGCCAACGCCTCCGGCCGAGAAGACGGCAGCGCACTCTCGGACCTGCGGTGAACCGGTTGGGTCCTGTGCGTGATCGGCTCGCGGCACGCGCTGGCGCCGCGGCGGTGTGGCCGGATCGACCCGTCAGGGTTGGTGCGACCGATTCGCCGTGGTTTTTGTCTTGTGGAACTGGCCTGCATGGAAGTAAACTCTGCGGCGGGAGTGCTGCGCGCACGAAGGAGAGTTTCGATGAGAACGGCGTTGGTTTGCTGGCGTTTTGTTCCGGCGGCGATGGCTCTGGCTTCGGCCGCGGCGATGGCTCAGACGACGAGCGTGATCCCGCCCTCGATGACGAGCACGGCGGGCAACTTCGGCAACTCGATCCCGCTGGGAAACTTTGCGGCGGGTCGGTACCAGATGATGTTCGACAGCGCGGCTCTCTCGGCGATTCCGGTGGGGAGTGTGATCACCGGCTTGCAGCTTCGGCTCCGCACTCCGGACAATACGAATTTCCCGTCGGCCCCGCTCGTGATCACTCGCTACGACGTGACGCTCGCGCAGTCCAACCTGACTCCCGCGACGATGAGCAACACGTTCGCCAACAACATGCTCAACCCGGTCACGGTGCGCAGCGGGAGTCTTTCGCTGGCGGCCAACGCGTACACCGCGAGCGCCACCGGCTCGACGCCCGAAGCCTGGGGCCCGCTCATCCCGTTTACCACACCCTATATCTACGTCGGCGGGCCGCTGGTTGTCGATTGGCGTGTGGCTTCGGCGTCGGAGTCGGGATTGCATTTCGCCGACGCGAACCTGCTGCCGAATCCCACCGAAGGATCGAGGCGATCGGCGAGCAATCCGGACGCGGCGATCAGCACGAATCTCGACAACAGCGTCACGGTCCTTCGCCTGACGTATACGCCGCCGACCACGCCGTTCCAGACCGGCGTGACGAAGATGCTCGTGCTCGACGACGCTGCGAACACGCCGGAGCTCGGGACGGTGACGGCTGTCTCGACGTCGCAGCGAGCCTTGCAGGCAGTCATTGGCGCGCCGGAGATGCGACGCCTCCCGCCCGGGTCGGATGTCGTGGGACTCTCGCTGCGCTCCGCGTCGACGGCGTCTTGGCCCGCGGCCGCGGCGAGCTTCGCACAGTTTGACCTCACGCTTGCCAGCGCGCTGACCACGCCCGCCACGATGAGCAACACATTCGCGAGCAACATGGGCCCCGACGCGACGCTCGTGCGGTCGGGAGCGCTGAATCTCGCCGCGGGCGTGCTCGCGCCGCGGGTGGGTTCGCGGCCCGCCCCGTGGAGTTGGGAGATCCCGTTCCTGACGCCCTTCACCTTCAGGGGTGGGCCGCTGGCGATCCTTCTCCGCCACTCGGGCGTGAGCGGCGGGGTGTCGGGGCAGATCGATGGAATCGGCACGGCAAACCCCGTTTTCGGGGTGCGCGTCAAAGGGGTTTTCGCGACCACCTCCGGCGCGGCCTCGGCGTCGTCCAACGCGCCGGTCCCCATCCACCGGTTCAGCGTGGATGCGGGCACGGTGATTCCCAACGCCAACGTGAGCACTGCCGGAGCGGGCGCCCTCGGCGATATTCTCCGCTCGGCCGGCGATTGGACCGTTCAGTTGATTCTCAACGCGAGCGAGTTGACCTATTTGCCGGTCGGGAGCCAGATCAACGGGCTGTCCCTGCGGGCCGACAACACGACCTTCCCGCTCAGGCCCGTCGTCTACGCGAACTACAACATCGACGTCAGCACGTCCCGCAACAAGCCCGCGACCGCGAGCACGACGTTTGCGAACAACGAGGGCGCCGACAAGCTCACCGTTCGATCCGGCCCCCTCTCTCTCCTTCCGGGCGATCTTCCCTTCAACGCAACGACCGGCGACTTCGGCCGCGTCATCTATTTCCAGCGGCCCTTCACGTACTTGGGCGGAGATCTGTGCCTCACGATCCGTCGCAGCGCGGCGAGCGACACCGGCGCGTTGAGCCTCGTGGACGGGATGAACGACTTCTCTCGGGTGCGGCAGATTTCGGGAGCGGGTATCGCGGCGAGCACCGGCGCACTGGTCACCGGCAGCCCGATCGTCCGCCTGAGCGTTGTTCCTTCGACCGTCGCGCCGCTTTCTGCGGCCAAGACCCCCGGAACGATCGGATACTCACTGTTCTTCAGCAGCGCCGGAAACGTCCACCAGACGGTTTATGGCGAGGATCAGTTGAGGGGCATCCCAGTGGGCAGCCTGATCACCGGGCTCTCCTGGAGAAACCAGTCGATCTTCCTCGGGTTCTCCAGCTGGCCTTCCGCCCCGGTCAATGTGAACCGGTTCGATATCACGTTGAGCACGTCCCCGCGCACGCCCTCGGCGATGAGCGACACGTTCGCGGACAACATCGGCTCGGACGCGATCCTCGTGCGATCCGGTCCCATCACGATCCCGGCGAACGCTTTTCCGTTCCGGAGCTCCTCAACCCAGCCCAACGACGACGTTTGGTTCATTCCCTTCGCAGAGCCCTTTGTCTATCGCGGCGGCCCTCTGAGCCTGACCTTCCGAAACGACTCGAACGCCGCAGGCACCAACATGTTCTTCGATGTGACCAGCAACGGCGCGGCGGGGCGCTGGGCGCTCGGAACGGGTGTTGATGCCACCACGCACAGTCAAGGCGGAAGCATGAGCGGCTTGATCACCCGCTTCGTGTTTGTGCCCCGGACTTACTGCCCCGCAGACCTGAGCAACGACGCGCAGGTGGACAACACGGACTTCGTGCGCTTCGTCCAGGCGTACGAGCTGCTGGATTGCACCGATCCGACCATGCCGCTCGGCTGCCCGGCGGATCTGAACTTTGACACGCTCGTGGACAACTCAGACTTCCTGATCTTCGTGAACGCGTACAACGAGTTGTTGTGCCCGTGAGCGGCACGCGTGGCGGTCGAGCTTGGGGGCGGCGGGGTTTCACGCGCCGGCGCTTTCGATAGCTTCGGCGCAGGAGTTCCGGGGGCGAGGGGACATCGTGTTGTGAAGTCCGCCGCGCGAGCGCGAAGGTGGATTCGACCGCTTCGTGCCGCTCGACTCTGATGGCGAGACGTGGTTCCCGCACGCGTTCCCGTGCCGTGGCGCGGGTGCGGACGTGCCCTTGTCAATCCGTGATTTCCGACGGGGCGTGCAGCGCGTTTCCGAGTCTGGCGGAAGGCGGCGTGGTCCAAACGCAATCCAAACTTCTGGATTTGTCCCGGAATCGTTGCGCTCCGGCGGATTGATCGCGTTGGAAGAAGGAGTGTGGGCCACCTCAGGACTTGGCCGCCGCCGGAGATTCTTCATGAAGTACGTGCTGTGCGCGATTCTGTGTTCGATCAGCGCTCTGCCCTGCCTGGCGCAGCGTTCGACGCCGGTGCAGGTTGGGCATCCCTCCGGCGCGGCGCGCGATAAGTTCGGTCAGGCGGTCGCGATCGACGGCGACACCATGATCGTCGGGGCGCCCGCCGACGCTGTGGGCAGCAATACGCTCCAGGGCTCGGCCCACATCTACCGCTGGATCGGCTCGGGCTGGGCGTTCGAAGCCACGCTCACCGCCGCGGACGGCGCGTTGAACGACCAGTTCGGCAGTTCCGTCGCGATCTTCGGCGACACCGCACTTGTCGGGGCGTTTTTCGACACCGTCGGTGCGAACTCCGGCCAAGGCTCGGCGTATGTCTTCACCCGCTCGCCCGGCGGCACGATCTGGACCCAGCAGGCCAAGCTCACCGCCGCCGACGGTGCGGCGAACGACAACTTCGGCACTTCGGTCGCGGTCTTTGGGGACACCGCGATCATCGGGGCCCGCACGGACGATGTCGGGTCCAGCTTCGATCAGGGCTCGGTGTTCGTCTTTGTCCGTGCGGGCGCGACGTGGACGCTGCAAGCGATGCTCACCGCCGCCGACGGCGAGACCCTTGATCGGTTCGGTTCCTCCGTCGCGTGCTCGGGTGAGACGCTGATCGTGGGCGCCTCGAGCGACCAGGTCGGGGCCAATCCCTTGCAGGGCTCGGCCTATGTGTTCGTGCGCTCGGGGGTGACGTGGACGCAGCAGGCGAAGCTCACGGTTGCCGGAGGGGCGTTCAACGATCGCTTCGGAACCTCGGTCGCGATCTCGGGCGACACCGCCGTTGTCGGTGCGCTGGGCGACGACGTGGGCTCGAACAACAACCAAGGTTCGGCGTTCGTGTTCACCCGCTCCGGCACGGCGTGGAGCCTGGAGGCTCAGCTCAACGCCTCCGACGGCGCGGCGGTCGATCAGTTCGGGACGTTCGTCGCGGTTTCGGGGGACACCGCGATCGTCGCGGCGCCCCTGGACGACATCGGCGCCAATGTCGATCAGGGCTCGGCCTACGTCTTCACGCGCTCGGGCACGACCTGGAGCCAGAGGGCCCGGCTCACTGCCACGGACGGTGCGGCCAATGACCGGTTCGGCACGTGTGTCGCGCTCTCGGGCGACACCGCGCTCGCCGGCGCGGACTTCGACGATGTGGGCGCCAACTCCGATCAGGGCTCGGCGTGGGTCTTCACCCGTATCGGCACCACGTGGATCGGACCCGACCTGCAGATGTTGGCGTCCGACGGCGCGGCGAGCGACCTGTTCGGCATCTCCGTGGCGCTCTCGGGCGACACGGCACTGGTGGGGGCGTACGCCGACGACGTCGGGGCCAACATCGACCAAGGCTCGGTGTA